>Ga0256404_1001382_pt1 | contig 58906 bp, 45 predicted proteins | sample RumenRJG_01DNA_FD_185990 | JGI IMG/M metagenome (GOLD analysis project Ga0256404, IMG submission 185990) | Bovine rumen microbial communities from Lethbridge, Alberta, Canada - RJG_01 | ecosystem: Host-associated > Mammals > Digestive system > Stomach > Rumen | place: Canada: Alberta | collected... | reverse complement strand
GCCCTGCTCATCAACTTCCACGTCGATGAACTTGGAACAGGTGCCGCACGTCTGATAAGTGATTCGTTTATTCATTTCCCCTACTCCGGCTTCATGTTGGTATAAACGGTTTGCACATCGTCAAACTCTTCCAACTTTTCTACCATCTTGTCAATGGTTTCGCGCTGCTCCTCGGTCACCTCTTTCAGGTCGTTGGGGATGCGTGTGAACTCGGCTCCCGTCACTTCAAAGCCTTCGCTCTCCAAGTGTTTCTGCAGTTCTCCGAAGCTGGTGGGCTCGGCATAGATGGTGATTTCGTTGGTTTCCTCGTCCTCGTCGAACTCTTCATCGATTCCATAGTCAATGAGGTCGAGAATCAGTTCGTCCATATCCAATCCGTCTTTCTTCTTGAAAGTGAAGACGGCTTTGTGGTCGAAAAGGAACGAGAGCGAACCCTGCGTACCGAGGTTTCCGCTGAATTTGTTGAATACCGAGCGTACGTCGCCGACGGTGCGTGTGGTGTTGTCGGTGAGTGTCTCCACAAAGACGGCGATGCCGTGCGGTCCATATCCCTCATAAGTCACTTCTTTGTAGTCGCTCTGGTCCTTACCCATTGCGTTCTTGATGGCGCGCTCGATGTTGTCTTTCGGCATGTTTTCGCGCTTGGCATTGGCGATGATAGCGCGCAATGCCGGGTTCATGTCCGGTTCAGGACCGCCTGCTTTCACAGCGATGGCGATTTGTTTTCCAATCTTTGTAAATGTCTTGGCCATGTGGCCCCATCTTTTCAGCTTTGCAGCCTTACGATATTCAAATGCTCTTCCCATAGTTGTTGTTTCAATTTTTTCGATTTTTCGTAATGACGTGATATCGTTATAACGCTATTTCGCGATTCCTTTATCTCAATTCCGCATGCAATTCTTTCTTCAGGTTAGCGATAAGTTTCTGCATGATTGCGTCTATCTGCTTGTCGTTGAGTGTTTTCTGCTCGTCTTGGAGGATGAAGTTGACGGCGTACGACTTTTTGCCTTCGGGCAGATTCTTACCTTCATAGACATCGAAGAGTTCGACGCTCTTGAGGAGTTTCCGCTCCGTCTGATAGGCAATCTGCTCAATCTGCACAAACTCTACGCTCTTGTCGATGAGCAAGGCGAGGTCGCGACTGACTGGCGGGAACTTACTGATTTCCTGATAGTGCACAGTGGCGTTGCGAACGGCTTTCATGAGTGCCGTCCAATTCAGTTCGGCATAGCATACAGGATTCTCTATCTCTGCCGCCTTGAGCAAGCGTCTATCTACCAATCCCATTATGACAAGCACCTTTCCGCCTCGGTTCTCGATGGTGATTCCTTTAGAGAAAATGTCGTTGTCGCTGTTCTTGAACACGACCGAGCCGATGGGCAGTCCTATGCGTGTGAGGATATTCATCACATAAGCCTTCAGTTCATAGAACGAACTCTGCTCGTCGGCATGTATCCATGAGCCTTCAACGCGCTTACCAGTCACCCACAAACCAAGCTGATACTCCTCTTTGTAGGCATTCATCGGCGACTCCAAGTCTTGCTTTTCAGCATTAAACCGATAGACGTTTCCAAACTCGAAGAAGCGCAGGTTCGGATTCTTGCGGTTAGCATTGTAGGCGATGCTCTCCAATCCCCCAAAGAGCAGTGTCTGCCGCATGACGTTGAGGTCGGAACTCAGCGGATTCATGATGCGCACGAGACTGTCAGAGGGATAACTTTTCAGGTCGTCATAATAAGCGGCTTTCGTGAGCGAGTTGTTCAGAATCTCATTGAAACCGCAACCTAACAGCTGCTCTCCTATAAGATTCTCCATCTTATGCTTCTGGTCTTCGCTGCCCTTGATGACGAGCGACGACTTCAACTGGGTAGGTATCTCCACGTTGTTGTAGCCGTAAATGCGCAGAATGTCTTCAACGACATCGCACGGACGCTGTACGTCCACACGATAGGCAGGCACTTCCAACTCGATTCCTTCTGCCGTCTCGCTCAGGATTTTCATCTCTAACGAGGTGACGATATCCTTTATCGTATTTACGCCTATCTCCTTCCCTATCAGTGAGTTGACATAATCGTATTTGAGTGACACTTTGGGGTTGTCCATCTTCGTGGGATATTCGTCACGAATCTCCATCGACACCTTTCCTCCAGCCAGTTGTTTGCAGAGGATGGCTGCCTGTTTCAGGGCGTAGATGGTGCCGTTGGGGTCGATACCGCGCTCGAATCGGAACGATGCATCGGTGCTGAGTCCGTGGCGACGTGCCGACTTGCGAATCCATGTGGGATGGAAGTAGGCACTCTCCAGCACCACGTTCTTCGTGGTTTCGTACGTACCGCTACCCTTTCCGCCGAACACGCCGGCGATACACATGGGCTCCTCCTCGTTGCAGATGGCAAGGTCGTGCTCGCCCAGCGTGTGTTCCTCGCCGTCGAGGGTGATGAACTTCTTGCCCTCGTTTCGGTCTTTCACGATGATATGGTTTCCCGTCACCATGTCGGCATCGAAGCAGTGGAGCGGCTGTCCGTAAGCCATCATCACATAGTTGGTGATGTCCACGATGTTGTTGATGGGACGCAATCCGATGACGTTCAGTTTATTCTTCAACCATTCGGGCGATTCCTTCACCTCGCACCCCGTGATGCTCACGCAGGCATATCGGCGACAGGCTTCGGCGTTCTCGATGGTTACGTCGATGGGCAGGTCGTGGTTGTCAACCTGAAACTCGTCGCACGACGGGCGGTGCAGGCTCGTCTCCTTGCCGTTGGCACGGAGCCATGCATACAGGTCGCGCGCCACACCGTAGTGAGAAAGCGCATCGGCGCGGTTGGCGGTGATGTCAACCTCTATCAGCCAGTCGCTTTCAAGGTGGTAGTATTCGGCAGCCGGCTGACCCACGGGCGCATCGTCGGGCAAGACGATGATTCCGTCGTGAGAGGTGCCTACGCCGATTTCGTCCTCGGCGCAAATCATACCGTAGGACTCCACGCCGCGGAGCTTCGACTTCTTAATCTGAAACTCTTTGTCGCCGTCATAGAGCACACAGCCCAAATCAGCCACAATGACTTTCTGACCGGCAGCCACATTGGGAGCTCCGCAGACAATCTGACTGGGTTCGTCTTTTCCCAGATCTACCGTCGTTACGTGCAGATGGTCGCTGTCGGGGTGCATCTCGCACGTCAGCACCTTGCCTACATACAGTCCTTTCAATCCTCCCTTGATGCTTTGCACTTCTTCCAGCGCTCCCACCTCAAGCCCAATGGACGTGAGGGCTGCAGCGACTTCCTCGGGGGTAAGGTCGCACGCCACATATTCCTTTAGCCACTTTAATGATATATTCATCGTTGTCAGTTTTTCTTATATGTGTAAATTGATGTGCAAAGGTAGTAAAAATTCCTGAGACTTCAAAATATTTGAATGAAATAAACGGCGATTTTCAACATTCGCTCCTGACAAATATAAAGAGGCGGATAAAACACGAAAATTCACCCTGCATAAACATACAGAAAAGGACGTATAAACATGCAGTTGAACTTTCACTTTCCAAAAGTTCAACTTTTGCGCTCTAAAAGTTCAACTTTCATCGCCTAAAAGTTCAACTTTCACAAGCTAAAAGTTGAACTTTTGGAAAGCGATATTTAACATCTTGAAATTCAGAAGTTTACAAAACGAACCCCAACCGCCCCACTCCTGCATAAATATACAAAAGCGAGAAGTTGCTAAACGAGTGATGTGATGGAAACGGAATGAGAAGTGTCGCCGAACTCAGGTTCTGAAAGATGCGGGCATGTCATGCTTTTCCACAAACGATATCAGCCATGATTTGGCGCTCGACGGGAGAAATCCGGTAGCTGTCAAGCAGTTCGCCGTCGCTGGCGAATGCCTGTTGCAGGAGCTGATATGAATCGCTGGGGTTGGCACCCTCTATGTATTTCCTGAAAAGTGCTTGTGCTTCCTTCACCTGGTGTGTGACCCAATAGGCGTATGCCGCGTTGAGTTGGTTCTCGGGAGTGTCGGGTTGTTGTTGGAGAATTTTCCCGTATAGTTCGAGCGCCTCGCCGGTCTTTTTCTCACAGAGCTGTGCCCATGCGAGCAGTTGCATGACGGCGACATTGTCGGGTGTGTTGTAATGGCATTTGAACAATACGTTTAATGCCTCTTTGTTCTTCTTTTGCTTGATGAGACAGCGTGCGTAGTTGAGTTGGTGACTGAGTTGGCTTTCCTGTTTTTCGGCGAGTTGCCGGTATATCTCTTCAGCCTTTGCATATTCTTCGTTAAGGTAATATGCCTTTGCGAGCAGTTGCATGGCAGACGGCTGGGTTGCACCTTCCAACAAGACGATAGCGTCTTTGTATTGACGGTTTCGGATGTGGAGGTAAGCCCTGATGTTTTGCATCTCTTGGTTGTCGCTGTCGGGGTAGTTTTGGAGCAGCAGCTGCAAGTCTTGATATTGCTTTTGTTTATACAGGAATCGTGCGAGTTGCGTCATGGTGTCCCGACAGAGGACTGCGAGTTGCGGATAGCGATAGAGCGTGTGCTGCTTGTTGAGCGGCTGGAAGGGATTGAAGAACTGCTTTTTGTCCCTATACAGATGGAAGAATCTGTAGAGTGTCTGCAGATAGAGCCGCCTGATGAGTGTGGAAGATGCCGGAAGGCTCTCTCCTTCCCTGTTCTCTGCGAATGGTGCCGGGAATGCGTCCGACGAATTGAGCGCCTCGAGGATGTTTTTCGGTATTTTGTCAATCATGTTTGCGAAAGCGAGGGTGAATGAATATTTGTCGCTGTCGCATAACGATGTCTGTGCACCGAGTATGGTGAGCGGGCTGTTTGCGCCGAGCGCTTCCCTGGCTTTGCTGAGTGCGGGATGATTGATGTCGAAGGGGCGGAACCAGTTGGCTATCTGGTAGAAGAACGGGAAGTTCTTCATGTGCATGAATCCTCCGAAATAGATGTCGGTGCCCGCCCGCTGCATGTCCATCATCTTCTGCATACTGCGTTCCACGTCTTCGATGGCTTTGTCTGCTGCGTCGGGATTGAGTATGTCTTGCAGCTGGTCGTCTTCTTTTTCGGTGACTCCGAAGGGTGTGATGTTGAGATTGCTGTTGTTGATGATGTTGGGCATGATGTCCTGCTGTATGTGCTGCTGGTCTTTTTCCACGTTCATGCAGAGATATATTTGCATTTGTAGTTGCAGGACTTCCTCCCTGACTTTCTGCTCGCTGAGGAGTTGCCGCAGTGTCTGCTCGATTTCGGGATAAATGTGCAGTTTGTTGTGTATGGAGAGCGCCCACCCCACCAATGCTTTCTGTCGCACTTGTTCATCGCCGGAAAGCGTATAGACGTTGGTCAGGAGGATGAATTTTCGGACGTCGAATATATTGATGAGTCCGAGCGTGAGGGCACTGACAATGAGTTGTGCGTCGTTGGTGTGGATGGTCGGCGAGAGTATAAGCTCCTGATAGAACTGTGCTGTCGGTTCGTTCCATTGCGGTGCCCGACAGAGTTGCAGGAAAAGCTTTTCGGTGTATTGTGTATGTGCCTGATATATCTCCTGTAGTCGGTCGGCATTATATCCTTGCCCTGCGAGAGCGATATCGGCTGCGAATGCCTGGAGCGTATGGATGATTTCCGCTTGGTCTTCCTGCTGGCTTTGGCTTGCTGCGACAGGATTGCCGACTGCGAGCCGGTAGTCTCCCATGAGTTGGTCGAGTTTTCTCCGCAGCGTCTGATAGAGTTGTTCCCTCTTCTCGTCTTGATATCCTTGCTGCATATAGTGTTGCAACAGCCGGTAATCATCTTCGATTTCGCTGAGTCTCCCGATGACATTGGGTATCGGATTTGCATGTATGGCGCCTCTGAAGCTTTCGATTGCTTGACCGAGTGTTTCTCCGGGCATGTAGCGGTTGTTTTCTTCCATGGTTTTCGCAACAGGTTACGGATGAATATATTTCTTTGCTGCATCAAGAGCCTTTTCTTGCGGCTTGGCAGCATGCGTATATATAATGTCTGGCAATGCGTCAACTATTTTGCGGTCGATGCGCAATTGCTGCTGGAACCGTGCCGCATAGTTTTTGACGCCATATTTCCGAATGGAATCCGTGGCTTCGTTATATGCTTTGACGAATGCATCTATGTCTGCCTGTGAGGCTGCTGTTGCCTGACTCTTTTTGCCTTTTGCCTGGGAATTGGAAGTCCTGAAGGCTATGACGCCCAACTCCAGGTCTTCATCTTTGCTGTCGGCTATGACGATGCCCTTTGCGAGTCTTGCCGCCGTGGCTTGCGGTTCCGTAAACCATGCCGCATCAACTTGCCTATTGTTGAGCATCTTCAGACGTATATTCACGTCGTTGACCTGTATCCGATACACGGGATTCGACGGTTTCCCCTTCTTCACGACAAGATCGGTGAGCAGGTCGGTGGCTGAGAATCTGGTCATTGCCAGATTTTTGTCGCCGAGCTGTTTTGGCGCTTTTATGCGTGCTGTCTGCGCTGCCAGGAGTTGCCACCGGGCGTTTGTTGCCGCTACGTATGTAAGCGGTATGCCTTGCTTTTGGATGCGCTCAGTCCTCACAAGGTCGGAGACGGCAGCCTGCACGCTTCCATTGATTAGCGCCGTGTCAACATCGAGTTGTGCCTGAAAGGAATGAAGCCGCACGCGCAATTGCTGTTTGTCGAAGAGGTTGAGCTGCTGTGCCACATAGATGGGCAGGCAATCCATTGTCGGCATGACTGCTACGTGGAGCACTGAAGATTGTCTTTCGGATGTCCGGGGCGTTTTCTTCTCCCCTGCACATCCTGTCCCCATCAAGAGAACTGCTGCAAGAATGATATGGAGTAAATGGGTTTTCATCGTTTTGAAAAATGTTTTATGCGTGCAAAAGTAAGAAATAATTTTGTAAAAAGGAAAAATCTTTGTACTTTTGGGGGATTTTTGAATTTGCATATTTTTGTTGGTATTTTAACGATTATGGCTAAGGATAGAGTTGTTTATGTGTGTGAGCAATGTGGTCAGGAGTCACCCAAATGGGTTGGCAAGTGCCCTTCGTGTGGTGAGTGGAACAGTTTCAAGGAACTGCGAGTTGCGCCGAGTTCTCCTACCCCACGTCCATCACATGGAGAAGCAGATGCTGCCAAGGTTTTCAAACTGAGCGATGTGTCGTCGGTTCAAGACGAAGTGCGTATCGACATGAAGGACAGCGAACTGAACCGCGTGCTGGGAGGCGGTATGGTTGTAGGGTCGCTTGTGTTGCTGGGTGGCGAGCCGGGCATCGGTAAGAGTACGTTGCTCCTGCAATCAGTATTAAGACTATCGGGTGTTGGCGTGCTGTATGTGAGTGGCGAAGAGAGCGCTTCGCAGTTGCGCATGCGTGCCGAACGTGTCGGGGGGCATCAACTATCCGACGAGGTTTCTTTTGTTTGCGAAACCTGCCTTGAACGCGTATTTGAACATATTGACCGTTTGCATCCCGACATCGTGGTGATTGACTCTATCCAAACTATTTACAGCGAGCGTGTTGAGAGCTCTGCGGGCAGTGTCTCTCAGGTGCGTGAATGTGCTGCCAGCCTTCTACGTTTCTGCAAGTCCGCTGGTGTCGGTGTGTTCATGATTGGTCACATCAACAAGGACGGAGTTCTGGCAGGTCCGAAAGTTTTGGAACATATTGTTGATGCGGTGATTCAGTTTGAAGGTGACGGCCGATATTTGTATCGCGTTTTGCGTTGTATTAAGAATCGTTTTGGCAGCACTTCGGAGTTAGGCATTTACGAGATGGCGCAGGATGGCTTGCGCGGAGTTTCCAATCCTTCGGAACTTCTGTTGAACGGTGTTCAAGGAGGCTTGTCAGGCATCGCCATCAGCTGTGCCGTTGAGGGCATACGACCATTCCTTCTTGAGACTCAGGCATTGGTTTCGAGTGCGGCATACGGCACCCCCCAACGCTCGGCAACAGGGTTTGACAGCCGTCGATTGAACATGCTACTCGCTGTTCTTGAGAAGCGTGTCGGTTTCCGTTTGATTCAGCGAGATGTGTTTTTGAACATTGCCGGTGGATTGCGCATCACCGATTTGGCAATGGACTTAGGCGTGATTGCCGCCGTTCATTCGAGCAACACCGACTTGCCCATTGAGGAAGGTTGGTGCATGGCTGGCGAAGTAGGTTTGAGTGGTGAAGTGCGTTCAGTGAGTCGCATTGAGCAGCGCATCTCCGAAGCCGCACGGCTGGGATTCAAACACATGATTGTTCCCCGCTACAATCTAAAAGGGCTGAAGGCTGCTAAATACGACATTGAACTGCATGGTGTGGACAAAGTAGAAGAAGCATTGCGGATTCTGTTTGGATAGGGAGTCCCTCCGCCTCTCCCAGAACGGGAGATTGAGTATAAAGAGAGACGATTAGATAAATGATAACTGACAAATATGGTTAAGTCTTTAGATGTTTACAAGGCGAGTGCAGGTAGTGGTAAGACGTTTAGGCTTACCTTGGATTATTTGTCATATCTGATTGGCAATCCCGAATCGTTTCGCCATATTTTAGCTGTGACTTTCACAAATCGGGCTACGGAAGAGATGAAACGTAGGATTTTGAGCGGCTTGTACGGTATCGCTCATGGTCTGCCTGATGCGCGTGGATATGTAGAGAGATTATGCGGCGTTTCCCCGACTGGCGAGAAACTGGATGAGCAACTGGTTGCAGAGCGTGCCTCAACTGCACTTTTCAATTTACTGCATCACTACAATGATTTCCGGATTGAGACCATCGACTCGTTCTTCCAACGGGTATTCCGCAATCTGGCTCGGGAGTTGAACCTCACTGCCAATCTGCGTATTGACCTGAACGACAAACAGGTAGAGCAACAGGCAGTCGATCAGCTTATTGAGGAGTTGGACGGGAAAGATGAAGTGCTGACGTGGTTGATGGATTTCATCTCCGAGAATATCGATGAAGACAAGAATTGGAATGTGATTGGTCAGGTCAAGTCTTTCGGCGAGAATATCTTCAAAGACTTCTACAAAGAAAATTCCGAACGCTTGCTGGCTATCAATGAGAAGGGCGTTTTCGATGCCATCAAGAAACAGTTGATGATTGTCCGCAATCAGGCGAAGGACGAGATGGTTTCCATCGGCAATGCCTTTTTTGAAGATTTAGAGAGACATGGCATCGAAGAGGGCGATTTGTGGCAGAAGAGCGGCGGTCCCGTGTCGTATTTCAAGAAACTGCGCAATGGGCATTTTAACAGCGACATCTTCAACAAACGCGCTGCTACTGTTTATGACGACTACAGGCAATGGGCACCTAAGGGGAGTGCAAAGAGTGCGCTCATCATCGAGAGGGCTGAGAAAGTGTGGCACCCGCTGATGGAAAAGGCAGAAAACATGCGCACAACTCAATATAAGCTATATCAGTCGGCAAATCTCACGCTTCGCCATCTGAACCAATTAAGGTTGCTGGAACATATTGAGAGACGTGTGAACCAACTGAATGAAGAGGCGAACCGTTTTCTTTTGAGTAACACACAGAGCCTCCTCTCAAGACTGATTCAAGATCAAGACTCGCCATTTATTTTCGAGAAGATCGGTTCGCGCCTGAAGCATATCATGATTGATGAGTTTCAAGACACGAGCACCATTCAATGGAAAAACTTCAAGATTCTCCTGACCGAATGTATGAGTCATGGGAATAAGAACCTGATTGTCGGCGACGTGAAGCAAAGCATTTACCGATGGCGTTCGGGCGACTGGAGACTGCTGAACGATATTGAGGCAGAGTTTCCGCACGGACAAGACCAATTCGAAATCAAGCATCTTGACACCAACTACCGTTCGGACAGGAAGGTTATTACATTCAATAACGCATTTTTCGAACAGGCAGTCATGCTCGAGGAGCGGAAACTGGAAGAAGAAGGTGTGACTGGAAGCGAAATGTACAGGCGGGCTTATGCCGATGTGTGTCAACAGCTACCCAAATGGAAAGAAAACACCGACAAGGGCTATGTACACATCGAACTGCTTCCAAAAGAGGATTACAGGAAAAACGTTCTGGAGAAGCTGATAGAGACAGTAAAGACCCTGGTCGTGGAAAAAGGTGTCCGCAGCAATGACATTGCGATACTTGTCCGTGTGAATCGCGACATCCCGACGATAGCAAATCATTTCATGGAAAATATGCCGGAAGTGAAAATCGTTTCGGATGAGGCGTTCAAGCTGAATGCTTCAGTCGCTGTAAATATGCTTATTGATGCGCTGAAGGTTCTGAACACTCCTGAAGACCATCTAACGATGGCGCAACTGGCAAAATGTTATCAAAAAGAAATTCTTCAAAACCATCTGAGCGATTCAGCTCTGTTTGCAGAAGGACGCCCCGTCACCGAACTTCTTCCCGAAGCATTTAACGAGGAATACATGCGCCTGACGGGCATACCTCTTTTTGACTTGGTGGAACGACTCTATCATATTTTTCATCTCGAAAGACTTTCCGGTCAGAGCACTTATATCGCCACTCTATATGATATATTAGGTGACTATTTGCGTGAACGGACTCCAGACATCAATATGTTTCTGAAAGATTGGGAGAACGTCTTTTCCGAAATGACCGTACAAGGTGATGAAATCGATGGCATCAGGCTCATTTCCATCCATAAAAGCAAGGGATTGGAATTTCCACATGTCATCATTCCGTTTTGCGATTGGCAGCTCGAACAGCAGGGAACGATTTGGTGTGTGCCAGGCGAGGCTCCATTCAATGCGCTTCCCATTGTGCCTATCCCCTACTCTTCCAAACAACTGCTCGGAACTATTTACGAGAAGGACTATTGGCAGGAGCATTTGCAGAATACCGTAGATAACATGAACCTGCTTTACGTTGCTTTCACAAGAGCCCGAAAAAGCCTGATTGCCTTTGGAAAAAGAGACAACAATCAATCGAGAAGTCAAATCATACAGGAGGTGCTTCCGAAAATTGCAGAGCAACTGGGAGACCGGGAAACGCTGGAGGATGAGGGAAATGAGACGAATATCGTTTTCACGTATGGAACACTGGAAAAAGCTGAAGAGCGCCAAAACGAAATGCAAAAGCATGCATCGCAGAACACATTCCTCACGATGCCTACACCACTCAGAATAACTATCAAGAGCTACGAGACACAAGCCGAATTTCGACAAAGCAACCTAAGTCAGAAATTCATCATGGGAGAGCCCGACGCACATCAAGAGAGTTATATCAAAGCAGGAAATGTGCTTCATCAGATTTTTTCACAGATACATACGATTGATGATATCGCTATCATGCTCGAACAACTCAGAAGAGATGGCATTCTCTATCAGAAAGATGTGAGCGAGGCAAAGATTAAAGGCATGCTCAACAAGATTATTTCCAACAAACGGATTGCGGAATGGTTCTCTCCGAAATGGCAGGTGTTCAATGAATGCACGATACTCACAAAAGATGAGCAGGGAGCACTCGTGCAATACCGCCCCGACCGCGTGATGACTGACGGAGACGAGACCGTTGTCATAGACTTCAAATTCGGCAAACCACGTGAAGAATACCAATCACAAGTACGGCAATACATGCAACTTCTCACCGATATGGGATACCAAAAAATCAGCGGCTTCCTTTGGTTCGTGTATAAAAATGAAATTCAAGAAGTTCAACTGACATAACCTGCAAAAAGATGATACAGACTTTCTTACAATACGTCGCACGGGATATAATAGATAAATATGGTACCAACCTGTCGAGAATTGCTATCATATTTCCTAACAAACGGGCATCATTGTTTCTCAATCAGGAACTTGCGAAAGTGGTGAACAAACCGATTTGGAGCCCTTCATACATCACCATCAGCGATTTCTTCCGCAAATACTCCAAACGCACTGTCTGCGAGCCGATGGAACTGATATGCAAGCTCCACAAGGTCTTCTGCCAGACGACAGGAATGCGCGAGGCGCTCGAGCATTTTTATGGGTGGGGGGAAATCCTGCTCTCCGACTTCGACGACATTGATAAGCATCTGGCTGACCCGCGGCTCATTTTCTCCAATATCAAGAATCTACGGGAACTTGATGACACTCAGTTCTTGAACAAAGAACAGAAAGAGGCGCTTCGGCATTTCTTCAGCAACTTCTCCGACGAAAACGACAGCGAACTGAAAAAGCGTTTCCAGCAATTATGGAGCCATCTTGAAGAGGTTTACAACAACTTCAACAACATCTTGAAAGAACAGAACATAGCATATGAAGGGGCGCTCTACAGGGAAGTGGTGGAGAACGAGGAACTGACGTTCGAATACGACCACTACCTTTTCGTGGGCTTCAACCTCCTGCAAGAAGTAGAAAGACAACTGTTCATACGCCTGAAGAAAGAAGGGAAAGCGCACTTCTATTGGGATTTCGACCATTATTATACGGACAAGAGCAAGCATAACGGCTTTATGCACGAAGCAGGAATCCATATCGCAGAAAACCAAGCGCTATTCACCAATGAATTTGATGCTGGCGACAAAGAAATTTATCGACATTTGGAAGAAGAAAAGAACATCTCGTTTATCAGTGCATCAACCGAAAATATCCAAGCGCGATACGTCAGCCAGTGGCTTGACGACAAACAGCGCATCGACGATGGAAACCGAACGGCAATCGTGATGTGCAACGAGGAACTGCTGCCGACGGTCATTCACTGTCTACCGCCGACGGTTGACGAAGTGAACGTGACCACAGGCTATCCTCTTCAGCAGACACCTTTCTTCTCCCTACTCATCCACCTGATTAACCTGCAGACCATCGGATACCAGAAAAATCGAGACCAATACATTCTTCGATATGTAAACGCCATACTCAAGCATCCATACGCAAAGCTGATTTCCGACAAGGCTGAAGAACTGCGGATTGACATCAACAAACGACATCTTTATCATCCGAAAAGAGATGATTTATGCTTGGACGAGGGGCTGAATATCCTTTTCTCGACAATCACTGATGAAAGGAAAAACCTGCAACTGACGAAATGGCTCATAGCCGTCATTGAACAGATGACCCGCACCATACAAAATCAGGAGACTCTACCCGATGCGCTGACTAAAGACCCGCTCTTCCAGGAATCACTCTTCCGCACATACACCCTACTGAACCGACTCTTTGAGCTCATTGAACAAGAAGAGGTGGAGGTTGACACGACCATGTTCCTGCAGTTCATCAAACAACTGATTCGCTCCACATCTATTCCTTTCCACGGAGAGCCGGCAGTCGGCTTGCAAATCATGGGAGTTCTCGAAACACGAAACCTCGATTTCGAACACCTGCTCATCCTCTCATGCAACGAAGGGAATATGCCGAAAGGACTCAAAGACACGTCGTTCATTCCACATGCACTCCGACAGGCATACGGCTTGACGACCACCGACCATAAAGTCAGCATATACGCTTATTACTTTTATCGCCTGATTCAAAGGGCAAAAGACATCACCATTCTCTATAACAATGCCACGGAAAACGGAAAGACGGGAGAGATGAGCCGCTTCATGCTCCAACTCATGGCTGAGAGCGGACACGATATTCAACTCCACACGCTACAGGCAGGACAAGCCCCGATGACGCTCACACCTAAAGTCGTTGCGAAAGAACCTGCCGTCATGGAGCGACTGAAAGAAATCCAGCGCATATCACCGACCGCCATCAACCGCTACCTGCGCTGCCCCCTGTTGTTCTTCTACAACTACATTACGGGCATCAGAGAGCCTGAGAACAACGATGAAGACAGCATCGACAACCGCATGTTCGGAAACATATTCCATTATGCCTCACAGCTCTTGTATGAACCGCTTTCAGCAAACGGAAAGACGATTCATCATTCCGACATCGAATATTTGCAGAAACACCCGGAACTAATAGAAAGGGCTGTCGATCAAGCATTCAGCCACGAACTGTTCAACGGACAATCACCCAGCTACAACGGACTGCAACTAATCAACAGAAAGGTGATTGTACAATACCTGAAACTGCTACTGGGCATTGACAAACGATTGGTGCCGTTCCGAATCTTAGGGCTTGAAAAAAAGGTGGAGACAACCATTTCCATTCAGACGTCAGAGTGCCAACGAACACTCACCATCGGAGGTGTTATCGACCGACTTGACGAGGTGGATGGCACACTGAGGGTTGTTGACTATAAAACGGGACATCGAAAGCAGGAGAAACTGCCTGACGTGCAAGCTGTCTTTAATCCTGAAAACATCAAGAAACACAGCGACTACTACCTGCAGACACTCCTCTACTCTGCCATCATCAACGACTCAGAGAGTGAGAATCCGAACAAACTGCCCGTTTCACCGGCATTGCTGTTCATACAACATTCTAACAGCGATAATTTCGACCCCACCATCTGCCTCGGCAATGCGCCGATTAAAGATGTGAAACCACTGGTAGAAGAGTTCACGGAGCAACTCACCAAACTGCTGGAAGAAATCTTCGAACCCACGATTCCTTTCCAGCCGACGCCCCATATCGAACGCTGTGAATCGTGCGCTTATCGGCGACTTTGCGGAATGTAACATCGGTTCGAAGTCTTTGCTGAAACCGGACGCTCCCTACAAAAGACAACGTGCGGGTCGATTGGTGTATCGACCCGCACGGAATAAAACAATGAAATCTCAGCTTTACAGCCTAATAAACCGATTGGAGCTTAGCGTATAGCTGTTATTGAAAGACGGGCTCACATGAGCAAGTCCGTCTTTCCTTCGTTCACCAGTTTCAGAATCAACTCACCGAACAAAGTGTTCTGCCATGCAAACCAAGGACGCGTATAGTTAGACGCATTATCCTTATTGAACGACTCGTGCATGAATCCCGTGCCCGCATCTGTTGCGAGAAGCATGCGAATGCACTCACGAATCTCATTGTCGTCTTGCGATGTGAACGCTCGCATCATAATGCTCATCGGCCACACCATGTCATAACCGATGTGCGGACCGCCGATTCCCTCGCCTGCTTTCCCTCTGAAGAACCAGGGGTTATCTTCACTCCACACGAAGCGACGCGTGTTCTGATAAATCGGGTCATCGAGCGGAACGTCTCCCAGATAACCCATCGCCAACAAACTCGGTACGTTAGCATCGTCCATCAACAGGCGGTTGCCGAAGCCATCTACCTCAAACGCATAAATCTTCCCGTATTTGGGATGGTCAACGACAGCATACTCCTGCAATGCTGCTGCCACCTCGTCTGCCAGATTGCGACACTCCTTTGCCTGAGTTTCCTTACCATTCACTTTCTCCAATATCTCTGCTGCCTTGCGCAACGACGACACAGCCATGAAGTTGGAAGGTACGAGGAACGGCAACGACGTGCGGTCGTCTGATGGACGGAAGACGGATGCTATCAGTCCGACAGGCTTCACCGGAGCACCATAGCCTCCCCATCCCACCGTGTCGTAAGTGCGGTCGGTCACCCGATAGAAATGATACGGTCCTCTGCCGTCTTTCCGCTGCTGCTCCTTAAAGGTCAGCAACACATTCGTTATCGCTTGAAGCCATTCCTCACCGAAGATAGAGGCATCGCCCGTCACCAACCAATACCAATAGGCAAGGCGGATGGGATAGCAGAGCGAATCTATCTCGTATTTCCGCTCAAACACTTCCGGGCGCATGTCCGTCTCGTCGGTTTGCCATCCGGCTCCCGTCGGACCGTCATTGAAAGCATTCGCATAGCGGTCGATGTTGATGCACTTGAACTGCCGAAGGATAACGCCGCGAATCATCCGCCGCAACGGTTCGTCCTGATTGGCAAACTGCACGTAGGGCCACACCTGAGCGCCCGAATCGCGCAGCCACATGGCTGGGATATCGCCCGTATAGACAAACGTGTCATCTTCGCCGTCAATCACCCGATAGTGGACAGTCGTCTCCAACGTGTTCGGAAAACAGTTGGCAAACATCCACGCCAACTTCGGGTTGCCCTTCAGTTTTTTCTGCATCTCCTTGATGGTCTTCTCAATGATTTTCGAGGAGAACAGGCGGTCTTCCACTGGCGGACGCTTCGAGACATACGTTTTCACATTGTCCGGCACGACCTCTTCATAACGCTTATGCACATCCACCTCAGCGTGTACCTGTGCGCTGAGCGGTGCAGCAAGCATGGTGCAGACGGCTGCCGCGATGATATTCCGGATTGTCATGGTCGGTCGGCTTTTTTGGTTCCAAACTTCGAGGGAGCGGCTCCCATCTCAAACTCCAATGTTCCGCCTTGCATGATGTCATCAAACATGATATACGACTTGGTGTAAGGCTTGCCGTTCAACTTCACCGACTGCACATACATATTCGTCTCGCTGTTATTATTCGCCTTCACACGGAACGTCTTGCCCTTCCCTATCTGTATCGTAACATCATCAAACAATGGCGAACCAAACACATATTTTCCGCCGGAAGGCTCCACCTGATAGAGTCCGATGGATGAGAGGATATACCACGATGACATCTGTCCCACGTCCTCATTGCCGCTCAATCCATCCAAGCCGTCGGAATAGAGTTCCTTCATCGTCTGTCGGAGCAACTTGGCACCTTTCCAGGGCTGTCCTACATAATTATATATATATAGCACATGGTGGCTCGGCTCGTTGCCGTGAGCATACTGACCTATCAGTCCCGATATGTCGGGCGAAGCCTCAGCTCCCATGTCACCGCTGACGATGAAAAGCGAATCAAATTTCTCAACGAACGGTCGCTCACCGCCGAAACAGTCCACCAATCCGTGCAAGTCGTGCGGCACGAGCCACACATACTGCCACGCCGTTCCCTCCGTATAGTCGTCCTGACGGTGAACCGTGTTGAACGGATCGAACGGAACGCGGAATTTTCCTTCCGACGTCAAGCCGCGCATGAACTTGGTTTGCTTGTCGAAATAGCGTCGATAAAACTGACTGCGGTTGTAGAAATATTTATAGTCGGCTTTCTTGTTCAAGAGCTTGGCAACTTTCGCCACGCCCGCATCAGCCAGTGCATATTCCAGTCCCTTCGCCACCGTCTCGTATGTAGAATCGAGGTCGCAGGGAATATAGCCGTATTCCTTCAACAGACTGAGACCACGGTCGTCACACATTGCCGATTTCTTCAGCGCCTCGAACGCCCGCTCCTTGTCCTTCACATAACCTTTCAGCACCAAGTCTGCCAGCACAGCCACGCCAGGGTTGCCCACCATGCAGTCGGTCTCATTTCCCATGAGGTGCCACACAGGCAGTTTCCCTTGCTGTTCGCATATCTTCAGCATCGTCTCGGCAATGTCTGCCTGCTTTTCCGGGTGGATGATGGACATGAGCGGATGTGCAGCCCGATAGGTGTCCCACAGCGAGAACGTCGTGTAGTTCGTGAAATCGCCGTGATGCTTCTTTCCGTCCGAGCCCCGATACTCACCATTCACGTCACAGAACACCGACGGAGCAATCATCGAGTGATACAGTGCTGTGTAGAAGATACGCTTGTTCGTCTCGTTCTTCCCTTCCACCTTGATTTTTCCAAGTTCTTCGTTCCATGCTGCAGTTGCCTGTTTCACCGTGCCGTTGAAGTCCCATCCGGCAAGCTCCGCCTGCAGGTTCTGCTTCGCATTCTCCACACTGACGGGCGACAAAGCCACCTTTACCAGCACGGGAGCATTCACATTCTTCACCGCAAAGACCCCGATGCTGTCACCTTCCTGCGCCACTTGCTCCACAGGCTGCGAGAACTCTGCAGCGAAATACACCCGCTGGTCTCTCGCCCATCCCATAGACATGCGGTAGCCAGTCACCACCGTTGCGCTCTCCTGCACCATCTTACAACTCTTCGTGTTGTCCCAACCGATACCTTGATTCAGATTGAGCGTCAACAGAGGCTTCTCGCAATAAGGAGAGAACGTATAGCGGTGGAAGCCCACACGCTTCGTCGCAGTCAGTTCCACGAGCACGTCCGGATTCTTCAGCATCACCTTATAATAGCCCGGAAATACCTGCTCCGCCTGGTGGGAGAACTTCACCTGCTTTTGCGTGGCACAAGCCACTGGCAGCAAGGCGATATCGCCAAGGTCGCCGATGCCCGTTCCGCTCAGGTGCTGATGACCGAAACCCCTCAAGATGCTGTCGCTCGCATGATAGCCCGAGCACCAGTCCCATCCCCGTGTCGGCTGCGTCGGTCCCAGCTGCACGAACCCGAAAGGAACGTTTGCACCCACAAACACATGACCATGTCCACCCGAACCAATCATCGGATTCACATAACTACATGGATTGAAACCATCATTCCTATCCATACCGTGCGCCGCCACCGCTACCATCATCAGCAACAGTGCGACACACCAACTCTTTACCTTTAATTCTTTCAATTTTCTCATCTTTTTGTCCTTTATGTCTAATTTGGCACAAAAATACGAAAAATCTGATTAAATGAGAACAAAAGAAATACATTTATTTTGTCGAGTGAGAAGATTTTATCCAATAAGTGAGGATAATACATTTAGAGTCCCTTGATAAGGGACGGCTATAATGCAGGGATGATCGAACGAAAGTATTTTATCTAAAAATACGAAAAATCTGATTAAATGAGAACAAAAGAAATACATTTATTTTGTCGAGTGAGAAGATTTTATCCAATAAGTGAGGTGCCGTGTGGCAGGAGTCAACGCCTGCAATCCACAAAACGAAAAAAATTCTTCATCATTACCCTAAAAAACTTATAAAAATCATCTGCTATGAAGAAAAAAATCCGTAACTTTGTCCTGCCTATTATTTGGCAAACTTTATTTAGAAAAAACATTGATTGACCCCATCTTAAAATGAGTAGTAAGTTTTTCAATAATGAATCAGGCAACACCCTTTTCGATAAGCTGAAAGGTATTGCTTCTGGCATGGCCAACTTCGACCGCTTCCTCGCCGTCGTCGGATTCTTCCGTTCTTCAGGCTACTTCAAACTCCGCAAGGAGTTGAAGAATGTTGAAGAAATCAAGATACTTGTAGGAATTAACATTGATGACATATTCCGTAGGCATAACAAAACGATGTTAATGCTGGAAAATGAAGAAAAAGCGAAGATTATTTATGATGAAGAGTTCCGGCAGGATATTATCAATGCCCGCTATGCACCAGAAGTCGAAGAAGGTATTTTGCAGATGTGCCAAGATTTAGTGGACGGTAGACTCCAGATGAAGATTCATCCAACAAAGAATCTCCATGCAAAGTTCTATCTCTGTCTTCCGCATCATCACAATGAGAATAGTGACGGATGGGTGATTATGGGTTCATCCAATATCTCTGATTCCGGACTTGGCACTTCACAGTCTCCTCGATATGAACTGAATGTATCCATGAAGGACTTTGATGATGTGGACTATTGCCATTCTGAATTTAAGAAATTGTGGGATGAAGCCATTTCGCTGACAATAGATGATGTTGAAAATATCAAGCAAAAGACTTACTTAGGCTATCAGCCTACTCCTTACGAAATTTATCTGAAGGTGCTCATAGATACGTTTGGCGATCAGATTGAGGATGATTTTTCAGTTCAATTGCCCAATAGCGTAATGGAACTGAAGTACCAAACGGATGCCGTGATTCAAGGTTTCCAGATGCTGATGTGTCATAACGGTCTGTTTCTTGCCGATGTGGTCGGTCTGGGCAAGACCATGATTGCCACTATGATTGCCAAACGATTTATCGAATCCAATGGAAGAAACACCAACATTCTGGTAGTCTTTCCTCCTGCTCTTCGTGACAACTGGGAAAGCACTTTCAAACTGTTTGGCATTTATAATAAAGCGCAATTCATTACCAATGGGAAACTGGACCGGGTTCTCGACGGGAAAGAACGCTACAAGTCAAAGGAAGAGTTCGACTTAATCATTGTTGATGAAGCACATGGTTTCCGCAATGGTGGCTCTGGAAAGTATGATGACCTTCAGAAAATCTGCAAGGCTGATTGCGTCAATAGTGGATTGTTGAAGAGCCAACGAAAGAAAGTCATGCTGCTTTCTGCCACACCACTCAACAACCGCCCTGATGATTTGCTTAACCTCCTGCTTCTGTTCCAAGACAGCCAGAGTTGCACCATTGATGGAATTCCGAACCTAAAAGGATTCTTCGCAGGACATATCAAGGCATATAACCAACTGATGAAAGAGCGTGAGACACGCGACGTAACAGCTGATGTCGATAAAATCTATGAAGTAATCCGTGAACGAGTTATAGACAAAGTGACTGTCCGCAGGACACGAAGCAACATCGAGAACGATCCTGAATATAAGAAGGACTTAAAAACACAAGGAATCATATTTCCAAAGCCTCAGCCTCCTATCTCTTTGGAATACAAAATGGATAAGGATACCAGTGACAGGTTCTTCTATACGCTGAATGTGTTATCAGACGACAAATTCGAACCGCATTTGAACTATGCCCGTTATCGTGCCATTGAGTTCTTGAAACCAGAATATAAAAAGCGATATAGAAATGCCGTCCATGTCGCCCAAACATTGGCTGGCATCTATCGGGTCCACATGGTTAAGCGATTGGAAAGTAGTTTCCATGCTTTCAAGTTGTCTTTGGCAACATTACTTCGTATCACGAATGATATGCTAAAGATGTTTGCCGAGGACAAAGTCATCATTGCTCCCGACCTTAATGTAAAAGACTTACAGGCAAAAGGTATGGAACTGGACGAGATTATAGAGAAGGCATTGGAAAAAGGCTACAACGAAAGCGACATTCTGTACAAGTCTGAAGATTTTGATCCTGATTTCATTGCAATGCTCCAACACGACAAGGAAGTGCTTGAAGCCCTTAATGCCAATTGGCAGCAAGAGCATGACGACCAGAAGTTTGACTTGTTCCGGGAAAAACTGGAGAATGAATTCTTCGACAGCCGTAACCTCTCCGGCAAGTTGGTTGTCTTCTCAGAGAGTGTCGATACACTCAACTATCTCAAAGGCAGATTGGAGAAAGAATTGGGTCGAAAAGACGTGCTTACGGTGACGGCAGAAAACCGTGACCGCAGAGCAACGGACATCAGGGAAAACTTCGATGCCAACAGCTCGGTAAAGAAAGACCGCTACAATATCATTCTCACATCAGATGTATTGGCTGAAGGTGTCAACCTGCATCGATCCCACATCATTGTCAATTATGACTCTCCTTGGAATGCCTCCCGTCTGATGCAGCGCATAGGTCGTGTCAACCGCATCGGTTCTGTGGCTGAATACATCTATAATTACATGTTCTATCCGTCGCCACAAGGCAACAAACAGATCAAACTCTATGAGAATGCCCTTGTTAAATTGCAAGGCTTCCATTCCGCCTTTGGCGAAGATGTACAGATTTATTCCAAGGAAGAAATTGTCAAGCAGTTCAAGATGTTTGACAGTAACATAAAGGACAGCATGGATGCAAAGTTGGCTTTGATTCGCGAACTGCGTGAGGTTTATCACAACAACCGCGAACGCTACGACAAGGTGAAACAGTTACCTCTGAAGAGTCGTGTGGCGCGTCATACAGGCAAGCATACAGACAAGACCATCATCTATGTTTCGTCCGATGTTAAGACAGAATTCTATTTGGCTACAGACAAAACCGTGGCGCCTATTGACTTTCTGGAAGCTGTAAAATATCTCAAAGCTAAGCCCGAAGAACAAGCAGCCCCGTTCCTGCCTGACAGTAAGAACTACGACCATGTTAACCGTGCGCTTCGCAAATATACATCTGAGTATGTGGAGGCAGCAGACGATGCTTCCATTAATCGTGCTGACCTCGATAACATTTCGAAGACAGCGATTAACTTCTTGCGCAGAATTACACAAGCGATTCCTGACAATACGACAAAGGCACAATGTCATATCCTCACCGACTATATTGATAAAGGTATATACACCCAGCTACCCCGTCGCTTGCGTGACCTGTCTAAGCCATATAAAGGCGACAAAGTGCAGATAAAGCAAGACGAAAATAAACTGAAAAAAGAAATCCTTTCTCTTGTTGATGAATACCAGACCATCAGCAAGGAGAAACAGGAAGAGGCAATACCCAAAGTCTCCGACCCACAAATCATCATTTCTGAAACCTTCATTTAGTTTTAAAGTTATGACCACAAAACAAGCAATACAATTATTCCAAGAACACAAAGTTCATACTGCATGGGACGACCAAAAAGAGAAGTGGAACTTCCCCATTGCAGATGTGTGCACGGTGCTGACTGACGTGGCTGATACAGAGCAACTCTTTCGTATCATCCAGTCCATACCATCACCCAAGAGAATAAATAATGCAAACCATTTTTCATCTTAAGTTATGAGGAAAAACATCACACCCTTGCTCACAGCCCTGAGAGAACAGAAGGAAATGGGTATGAAAGGAGGCATCTATCACAAGACGCAGATAGACCTGACCTATAACTCCAACCATATAGAAGGTAGCCGACTGACCCACGAACAAACTCGCTATATCTTTGAGACCAACACCATTGGCGTGGCACAAGAGGCTGTCAACGTAAACGACATCGTGGAAACCATCAATCACTTCCGTTGCATAGACCTTGTGATAGAGCATGCTACGGATGAACTTTCCGTAAGCTTCATCAAAGAATTGCATCGGGTGCTAAAGACAGGAACCACAGACAGTCGCAAAGACTGGTTTGCCGTTGGTGATTTTAAACGTCTGCCCAATGAAGTTGGCGGAGAGGAGACATGCCCACCTGAACTGGTAGCCGAGCGTATGGAAGAGCTGCTTGCTGACTACCAAAACAGCAGACGGCAGTTCGAAGATATACTTGACCTGCATGCACGATTTGAGCGCATCCATCCTTTCCAAGATGGCAATGGACGTGTAGGACGCCTCGTCATGTTCAAGGAATGCCTGGCCTGTGGCATCGTGCCTTTCATCATCACTGACGAGCTGAAGATGTTCTATTACAGAGGACTGCGTGAGTGGGGACACATCAATGGCTACCTGACCGACACATGTCTGACGGCACAAGATCAGTATAAAGCAGCACTCGACTATTTCCGCATCAAATATTAAAACCGATAATCGCCATGACCTATAATAAAGAAAACCTCCGACAGATATTCCAACAACCATTTAGCATGAACGAATGGCTGCAAATGTTGCAACACTATTTTCATGCGAAAGAACTAAAGGCTGAACCAGAGCGTATTGATGGTACAACAGAAGATGAAAAGGGCTACTACCTTGGTGCGCTCGACACTACAGACAACTATCGCATTGGCCTGTTCTATTATCAGATACAGCATGGCAATGTAGCCCGCAAACGTGTTGGTTTGCGCAACCTCGTCAAGTCGTTCATCAATCCTAATTGGGGCGAGTTCGATGCTGCCCTTGTAGTTTTCGATAGTGGCTCTGTCTGGCGTTTGTCTTTTGTATGCGATATTAAGGGCGAGAACACGGCTGCCAAGCGTTTTACCTACGTATTCGGAGAAAGCGACAACTATTACAACACCCCCGTTGGGCGTTTCGATGCTTTGCAACGCAACGGCATCTCATTTGAGAATATCAAGGATGCCTTCTCTGTGGAACGTCTGAATAAGGATTTCTTCAATGGCTACAAGGAGCGTTATGTGAAGTTCCTCAATCATATCAATGAAGACACCAAGGAGAATCGTGACTATGTAAAGAAACTCTTGGGCCGCTTGGTATTCCTTCAGTTCTTGCAGAAAAAGGGCTGGATGGGCGTGCCCGCTAATCAACAAGGATGGAACGGTGGAGATAAATTCTATCTGAACCATTTAATAGAAATCTCTGAAGGCAACGACCGCCTGCTGAGTGACGTTCTGGAACCGCTGTTCTTCAACACCCTCAATGAGCGCAGAACCAACGACATTGCCGACTCTCGTTTGGGTGAAAACATCAAGATTCCTTATCTGAATGGCGGACTGTTCGACAAGGACGATTTGGACAAGAAAGACATTGATTTCCCCTACGACTACTTCAAGGAACTCATGGACTTCTTCGCCATGTATAACTTCACCATCGACGAGAACGACCCAGAAGACTCTGAAATCGGCATCGACCCCGAAATGCTGGGACATATCTTCGAGAACTTGTTGGAGGACAATAAAGACAAAGGTGCTTTCTACACGCCCAAAGAGATAGTGCAATACATGAGTCAGGAGAGTGTTGTCCAGTATTTGAAAAGCCATGCGCCAGAAGAACTGCATATTGCCATCGACTCACTCATCAAACAAAGAGTAGTAGAGCCTATTCTGCAAAATAAAGAGAATGCAAGGCTGGTCAACAAAGCCCTTTCCGTCGTAAAAGTCTGCGACCCTGCCATTGGTTCAGGTGCATTCCCAATGGGTGTGCTGAATGTCCTGTTCGATTGCCGTCATTTGCTCTATGGCTTTATTGGCAAGAATGAAGACTTTTCGTATGCCAAGGTGAAGCGTGACATCATCCAAAACAACATCTATGGCGTGGATATAGAGAAAGGTGCCGTAGATATTGCCCGTCTCCGCTTCTGGCTGGCATTGGTAGTTGACGAGAATGAGCCTCAGCCACTACCCAACTTGGACTATAAGATTATGTGTGGCGACTCCCTGCTGCATCGTTTTGCGCTCGATGCCCCATTCCAGAACATACTGCGTGACTATAATCAGAAGAATCATACCAACTACACATTGGAAGACTATCGCCAATGGGTCTATGACTATACCGACATTTCCGACCATACGAAAAAGGATGATTTCCGCCAAAGGATTGAGGACATCAAGCGTGCTGTCAAAACAGAACTCAGCAAGAAAGAAATCGGAAAGATTGCCAAAGTTCGCGGAGCCATAGACAATCTACAGATGGAGGATATGTTTGGTGGCAAGAAAAATGAAAAGAAAATCAAGGCTCTGCAAAAGGAACTCAAAACCTTGGAACAGCAACGAGCAGAAATAGAATCCAACAAAATCTACGACCAAGCCTTTGAATGGCGCTTTGAGTTTCCCGCACTTCTGGACGAGAATGGCGACTTCATGGGATTTGATATTGTGATTGGGAATCCGCCATATGTAAATGTCCAACTAATGTCGGTTGGGGAAAAGGAACAGTACAAAAAGATCTACGAGAGTTTTTTTAAACGCTGCGACATGTTCTGTCTTTTCTTAGAACTGGGACTTCTGAAACTTACGTCTGCAGAAGGTGTTGTTACATTTATCATCCCTTCGGTAATCCATTCAAATATGAGTTATCAGAAGATAAGAGACATTATTTTGAATCATCAATGGTTGAGCGAAGTCCGATATACTGGTGGTGACGTATTCAATGCCCCAACAGTAGACACGACAATACTTATTTGCAATAAAAAAGGAAATGAAAACATCAAACTGACAGAGGCAATAGATTTCTCCAATCCAAAGACACACCGAGTGCCTGCAGACTATTTTAAGAAATACAATAATGTTATCAGTATTGGCGATGACCAAGGCAGCGAGATTTTCGATAAGCTATTCAATCCAAATTTTGACATTGTAGGCAATCACTACACGGTGTTCCAAGGCATCGTGACAGGAAACAACCCCGCATTTGTTTTCGATACGTTACAAGATGCATTGAAAAAGAATGTAGATGTCTCACTTCTGCATCCATTATGCCACGGGCGCGATTTGGAGAAATACAAAGTGAGAAGTCGTGAACGCAGAATACTTTATATAGATAATGATGTAAAGATTGATGATTATCCTTTAACAAAAGAGTGGCTTCTTAACTTTAAGGAGGCATTGGATAAGCGGAATGAGGGCAAGCATGATATTATTTCATGGTGCTCATTACATCGACCACGAGTGAAAGCCGAGTTGGATATCAAGGAAAAGATAATGATTCAACGCACTCGCAACGAAAGTCTTAAAACCAGAATCGTTGCCACATTGGACGATACTGGCGTATATGGAATGGAAGGAATCTATTTCATCATTCCCAAGCATAGTGAGTACTCCCTGCGTTACCTGTTAGGCATTCTCAACTCGAAACTCATGAATTATCTTTTCGCTACGAAATTTCTGAATCTTGCCATCAAAGCGGAATATGTGAAGCAAGTCAAACTTCCCAATACTTCAGAAAAGCAAAAGGTACAGATAGAAGAACTGGTCAATGCAATTCTTCAAGGCAAGTTGTCAGATGCTGACACTTCAAAAGAAGAATCAGAAATCGACATCCTCGTCTATCAACTCTACGGCCTGACCTATGATGAAGTCCTTATCGTAGATCCAGAGACTCCCATCACAAAAGAAGAATATAACAAATAATTATCTTCACATCGCGTATGAATAGAAATGAATTCAATAGAAGAGTTAGTAATGGGGAATCTTTTATCCTTGCAAACGACGGACAATTTCTTGGCAAATTGTGCTTAAACATATATGACCCAGAGTCCATATTAAATAATTATGGTATATATGGAAGTCCATACTCTGCATATTCGATTAATAATAGATATTCGATGTATGGGAGTCAATACTCATCGTTAAGTCCTTTTAATCCATATACCACCACTCCTCCTACATGCTATTTAAGAGGAATGAAGGCAGGATTCCTTTCTGTAAACCAATACCTATATGGAAGCGTAAACCCTATGCATATTCAAGAATGGATGAGAATTAATGGTTTGTTTTATTGATTATGGCACTGATAGAGTATTTCAAACTTATTACGGCTTTAACTGCTTCCATAGGAGGCACTATCGTCTTCATTGTTGCACTTGCAAAATGGTTCGGTGATTTTTTATCTCATCGACTACTTGATTCCTATAACAATAGGCACGAGAAAGAATTAGAGGAACTAAAAGGTAAGTATGCAAACGAATTAGAAGAGACAAAAAGTGAATTAGAAAAAGCGAAGTTACAGTTCGTTCGATACTCAGAAAAGCAATTTGAGTTATACAATGACTTATGGAAAGTCCTATTGTACACAAAACAACAAGCAGATATGCTTTGGCAAAGAGCAGATCCGTCACAGATACCTGCTTTTAGTGAACAAATTAGGCTTACAAGAAGAGCTATTGATGACAATTTGTTATTAATTGAGGATGAGCATTACAATAAGCTTATTCAATTAATTGGACAATTTGAGCAATTTAAATTTGGCAAACAAAAGCTCATTGACATCAGAACACAAATGGGAAGTGAAGATGAGGCTCAATTAATTACTAAAGATGAGGCTCAAAGTACAATTAGGAAAAATAAGAAGACTAAAGACAAATATGATGAGTTAATCATGGATATAGGAAAGTCATTTAGGAATCAAATAAAGGGTTGAATAATTAATAAAACATACCACATGGCAATAATAGATTTACACTCAAAACCTTTTGACGAGCAAACTCTAACAAAACTAGAGTTGTTTGAAGATTATGCTAAGGAATGGATTCCAACATTTGTCATGAGTAGCCATTCTGAAATATGTGTGTTCGATTTTTTTGCAGGACCGGGGTACGATAACTATCACGTTGCTGGTAGTCCAATACGAATATTAAGGCAAGTTGAAGCACAAATGGGTCATGTTTTTGCGAAACGGGTTAAGGTTAAACTTTTCTTTAATGAATATGGAAAATCCAAGTTTAAATTATTGGAACTTTCATGTGACAAATTTATTGAGAATTCTCCAGAAATGAGTAGAGCAAAAAAAACAGGCTTGTTGAGCGTCACATACTATAATGAAGATTTTGCAATACTCTTCCCAAAATTGTTATCTACAATAAAAGCGTTTCCGTCACTAATTTATATAGATCAAAATGGTTTGCGCTTTTTGGCAGATCAATACTTATTAGAACTTGAAAAGACAGAAACAACGGATTTCCTTTATTACGCCTCGTCTTCCTTTTTGTTAAGATTTGGAAACACACTAGGATTTCAACATTGTCTGTCTTTAAATATTGAGAATATTCGAACGAAAAAGCCCAAATATGTGCATCAAGAGTTATTAGTTCAATTACGAGAGAAATTGCCTATTAAAACGAATTTGTCTCTATATCCGTTTACTATCAAAAAGAATTCAAATTATTATGGTATTATTTTTGGAGCATCTCACCCAAGAGCTGTTGATAAGTTTTTAAAAACGGTCTGGAAAAAGAATGAAATCAATGGGGCCGCAAACTTTGATATAGACGATGACAAGAAAAAGGTACAATTGGACTTGTTCGAAGGTAAACACCTAACAAAAATAGAACGCTTTCAAGAATATTTTACAGAATTGATTCTATCAGGACAAATAAAGACAAATGCTGATGCATACAATTTTGTTTTAAAAGAAGGACATGTTCCTCAGCATGCGGCTGAAGTAATGCGCAAACTGAAACAGGCTGGAGTCGTTACATATGATGCTAGACAACCTTTGATATCTTATGAAAAAGTCTATGGGCGTGAGCAAAGACTTTTAACCTATAATGTATGTAAAAAATGAGAACAACGAAAATAGAATGGACTGATAAAACTTGGAATCCTGTTACGGGTTGTACAAAGCAATCCGACGGCTGTGCTCATTGTTATGCGGAAGTGATGGCAAGACGTCTAAAAGCTATGGGGCAGAAAAAATATTCTAATGGATTTCTATTGACAATTCATGAGGATGATTTATATGAACCATATAGATGGAAAGGATGTCATAATGTCTTTGTGTGCTCTATGGCAGACCTTTTCCATCCAGAAGTTCCAGTTGAGTTTATTGATAAAGTAATGAAAGTCATAAAAGAAACTCCACAGCATCGTTACCAAATACTTACAAAAAGGGTAGAAAGAATGGAACAATACTTTAGAACAAGAGCCGTTCCTGACAATGCGTGGTTAGGTGTAACTGTCGAGAATAAAAAGGTGAAACACCGCATCAATCATCTTTCAAACATCAACGCCAAAATTCATTTTCTTTCTTGTGAACCACTGTTAGAAGATCTTGGAGATTTAGACCTTGGCAACATACAATGGATAATTGTTGGAGGCGAAAGTGGTTTCCAAGCAAGACCAATGAAAGAAGAATGGGTACTAAACATTAAACAACAAGCTCATTTTAATAACATCCCTTTCTTCTTCAAGCAATGGGGAACATGGGGACAAGATGGGATTAAACGTAACAAAAAAGTTAATGGGAAACTACTTCAAGGTGAGATTATTCAACAAATGCCAGAATCTATAAAATAGTCAGCATACCGAAGACGAAAAGGAAAATCGTCTGAAGCAAATAGACATTGACATCCATCATACGGAAAAGATAATGAAGAATGACCTCGAATTTAGAGGGTTGTTGATACTATAATATATTAGACAAAACACTTATAAAACATGAGTAAACCAACGAAAATTGATACCGCAAAAAGTGATGCGGAATAACCCGCAAGGGGACTTGAATTGTTAAATTCGGGGCGAATTTTAAGTTAAAAGTGTTAATTTTTCGGCAAATATCTTGACAACCAATTTTTGGGATTTTAGAAAATGGGGAGCGAGAGGGATGGTATGTTTCGTGGAAAGATATACGGTTTTGCTGTCGGTTTCGCATAAATGTTGCAAGAAATCGCCTTTTTTGTGCGCAAAAGTTGCACTTTTGGGAGGTAATAGTTTGACTTTTGGAGGGTGAAAGTTGAACTTTGAGGATGCGAAAGTGGCACTTTCGCGCGCCCATCATCATCTTTTCGCAGCGAAAAAGCGGCATCGTCGCTGTAAGATTCTTTGTGTCAGGCGATTACGGATGTTGCTGAAAACAGGCGGTTTTTCCGACCGCAAGATTTTATTTTTGAAATATCGCAAGCATTTGCATCGGGCGCGCCAAAACGGGCGTTTTTTAGTTGCAATATGAACACTAACCCGGATGCTGACGGGAGGATAAAAACGGGGTGTGGAAAAAAAGTATTCAAAAAAATTTCCCATATCCAATATTTTGAGTAATTTTGCCCCTTAATTAAGAAGGATAAATACAATTCTCAAAAAGAAAAGCACACATGGACTGGTTTATTCAGTTGTTCACTTCCACCGAATCTGTGGCGCACATAGCGATTCTCTATGCTATTGTCATTGCTCTCGGTGTCTATCTCGGAAAGATTAAGATTGGAGGCATCTCTCTGGGTGTGACGTTTGTTCTGTTCACGGGCATCGTTGCCGGTCATTTCGGCTTCACGGGTCCGAACGACATTCTCACTTTCATACAGGATTTCGGGCTCATCCTGTTTGTCTTCATGATAGGTCTACAGGTGGGTCCCGGCTTTTTCGCAAGTTTCCGCGAGGGCGGCATGAAGCTCAATTCGCTGACTACGGTCATGATTCTGCTCAACGTGGCGGTGATGTTTGCATGCTACTATATCTTCTTCGACACCAGTGACCCTGACAATCTGCCGATGATGGTGGGCACGCTTTATGGTGCGGTGACCAACACTCCCGGACTTGGTGCTGCCAACGAGGCGCTCGAATCGATTGGGAAGAGCGTGCAGATAGCCTCCGGATACGCCTGTGCCTATCCGCTCGGCGTGGTAGGCATCATCGGGGCGATGGTCGTCGTGAAGTATCTGTGCAAGGTGAACTTCCAGAAGGAGGAGGAACAGCTGGAGAAACACGAGCAGGAGAACGCCAACGTGAAGCCCCACCACATGCACCTGCAGGTGTCCAACTCATACCTGTCGGGGCGAACGCTGATGGAAATCCACCGGTTCCTGAACCGAGACTTCGTCTGCTCGCGCATCCTGCACAACGGTCATGTGAGCATCCCGAACGGAGACACTATCTTCGAACTGGGTGACCAGATATACGTGGTGTGTGCGGAAGCCGACGCAGAGGCGATTGTTGCCTTCATCGGTCCGCAGATAGAGGTGGAATGGGAGAAGCAAGACATGCCGCTGGTGAGCCGCCGCATCCTCGTCACGAAACCCTCTGTCAACGGAAAGACACTTGGCGAACTGCACTTCTCGGCAGTCTATGGCGTCAACGTCACCCGCATCACCCGCCAGGGAATGGATCTTTTTGCGAGCAGCAACCTGAACCTGCAGATTGGCGACCGCATCATGGTGGTCGGTCCGGAGGATGCCGTGAACCGCGTGTCTAACGCGATGGGCAACTCGGTCAAGCGACTGGAAGCGCCCAACATCGCCACCATCTTCGTGGGAATCGTGCTGGGCATCATCCTCGGCAGCCTGCCGATAGCCATTCCCGAGATGCCGACCCCGCTGAAACTGGGTATCGCCGGCGGTCCGCTGATTGTCGCCATCCTCATCGGACGCTACGGCTACAAGATACATCTGGTGACCTACACCACGACAAGTGCCAACATGATGCTCCGCGAAATAGGACTCGTGCTGTTCCTCGCAAGCGTGGGCATCAAAGCCGGAGGCAACTTTGTTGAAACGCTCATCGAGGGCGACGGACTGAAATATGTCTATACAGGCTTCCTGATAACGGTCATACCCATCCTGATTGTCGGTGTCATCACCCGACTGAAGTATAAGTTCAACTACTTCACCGTCATGGGAATGATTGCAGGTACCTACACCGACCCCCCTGCCCTCGCCTATGCCAACTCGCTGTGCTCGCGAGAGACGGCATCGGTGGGCTATTCGACGGTCTATCCGCTGAGCATGTTCCTCAGAATCCTGCTCGCACAGCTGATTGTCGTATTCTTCTGCAGCTAATGACCATATCATAACAAAAACAAAATATGAGAAAAAGGTATTATCTAATTTCGGTAGGCTTGATTGTCAGCACACTGATGTTCGGACAAGGTGCGAAGAACATCAAAATCAACGAGGTGCTGACCAACAACACTGCCAACCTCATCGACGATTTCGGAGAACGGCTGCCATGGGTGGAACTTGCCAACACGGCTTTCTCCACTTACAATGTACGCAACATGTACATTACGACCGACACCTCGGTGCTCAACCCGCAGATGCCCGTTCCCGAACGCATCAAACGGATGTCACTCATCCCCAGTCATGATGAATGCACGGAACTGAAAGCCAAGCAGCATCTCGTACTCTACCTCAACAGCAACCCGACGAAAGGCGCGCGGCACCTGAGCGCAAAAGTCAATCCCGGCGAACCGCTATGGATTGCACTGTACGACGGAAACGCCATCGACCTGATCGACTCCATAAGCATTCCTGCACTGCCGGAAAACGCTTCCTACGCCAAGAAGACAGACCAAAGTCTGCAATGGGTGGTAAAAGCAGCAGGAGCCGTAACACCGGGAACGGACAACTTCATCCAAGTGACCGAGACAAAAGTCAGCAAGCTGAAGCGCAACGACCCCTACGGCGTCGGAATCACCGTGCTGTCGATGGGCATCGTCTTCGGATGTCTGGCACTGCTCTATATCTTCTTCACCGTCTTTGGAATCTTCATGAAACGGCAACAAGCCAAAAAAGAAATCAAAGAGAAAGAAAGAACGAAGAGTCGGACCGAGGAATTTGCCAAGACTCTCAAGAACCACGGCATCAAAACCTACGAGAAGGAAATCTACATGGCTGTCATCGCCATGGCACTCAAAGAGTATCAGGACAATGCACATGACATCGAAAGCGGCGTCATCACCATCCGTCCGAAACACACCAGCTGGAGTAACGTAAAACAATAATAAAAACAGACAATAACCATGGACAACAATAAATATCACTATAGCGTGGAAGGCGTCAACTACGACGTTGTAATAGAAGAAATTGAAGGCAACATCGCCAGAGTGAACGTGAACGGAAAGTCATTCAGCGTATTGATGAAAGAACCCGTCAGAGAGATGCACAGGCAGAAAGTGGCACGCATCGAGCCGCCGAAGCCCGCAGCTGCCAGCAAGCCCGAGCCGGTTGAACCCGTGAAGAAAGAGGCTGTCGCTGCCGGAAGCGGAAACAAAGTATATGCTCCCCTGCCCGGCACCATCACCGAAATCAAAGTCAACGTGGGTGACACCATCAAAGCCGGCGACACGGTCGTCGTGCTCGAAGCCATGAAGATGCAGAACAACATCGAGGCAGACTACAGCGGGAAAATCACCTCTATCCTCGTCAAACAAGGCGATACCGTACTTGAAGGTTCCACACTTTTAACCATTGAATAACTCGCTTATGGGATTCATCGATTTTTTAGTCAGCAACTTTAACGACTTCCTCAGTTATACTGGCTTTGCCAACGCCACGACACCCAACATCATCATGATTGTGGTCGGGGCAATATTTATATGGCTTGCCATCAAAAAAGATTTCGAGCCCCTGCTGTTGGTACCCATCGGATTGGGAATCATTCTCGGCAATATCCCCTTCAAGGCTGAAGCCGGATTGGAAATCGGACTTTATGAAGACAACTCCGTCCTCAACATCTTCTACCAAGGCGTGCGACAAGGCTGGTACCCACCGCTCATCTTCCTCGGAATCGGAGCGATGACCGACTTCTCTGCACTCATCAGCAACCCGAAACTCATCCTCATCGGAGCCGCCGCACAGTTTGGTATCTTCGGAGCATATATGGTCGCACTGGCACTGGGCTTCGAGCCCAACCAGGCAGCAGGTATCGCCATCATCGGCGGCGCCGACGGACCGACAGCCATCTTCCTCTCGTCGAAACTCAGCCCGAACCTCATGGGAGCCATCGCCGTCTGTGCCTATTCATACATGGCACTCGTGCCGGTGATACAGCCTCCTTTGATGCGTCTGCTCACGACGAAGAAGGAACGCGTCATCCACATGAAGCCGGCACGCTACGTCAGCCAGACGGAACGCATCCTGTTCCCCATCATCGGACTGCTCCTGACAACATTCATCGTGCCTTCGGGACTGCCTCTGCTCGGTATGCTCTTCTTGGGTAACCTGCTGAAAGAGAGCGGAAAGACCACCCGACTGGCAAAGACAGCGGGGTCGGCACTGAACGACGTCATCGTCGTGCTGCTCGGATTGACCGTAGGCTGCTCCACACAGGCATCAGAATTTCTCACGATGAACACCATCAAGATATTCATCCTCGGTGCCATGGCGTTTATCGTTGCGTCTGCCAGCGGCATCCTGTTCGTGAAATTCATGAACCTGTTCCTTTCCAAAGACAACAAACTGAACCCGCTCATCGGAAATGCCGGAGTGTCAGCCGTGCCTATGGCTGCCCGCATCTCCAACAACATGGGACAAGAATATGACCGCCACAACTTCCTGCTCATGCACGCCATGGGTCCGAACGTTGCCGGTGTGATTGGTTCGGCGGTGGCAGCCGGTACGCTGCTCGGCTTCTTCAGCTGACGCCGACACGAACCTATAAACAGAAAATCCCGCAGAGCCGTTAAAGCCCTGCGGGATTTTCTTTGTCGCCAAACGACTCCGTACTCACGCCTTGGTGGTCGGTCGTTTTCCTTTCGTCACAGTTTTTTTGTGCTTTTCTCCCTCCTGCATCTTGGCAACTTTCGCCTGCAACCTGGAGATTTCCTTGTCTTTCATCGCAATCTCGTCGCCTTGATTCTTGATGGTCGTCAACAACGAGTTCAGTTCATCATTGTCAATATCATCCGGGTACAAGGAATTCACGCGGTTAATGAAATCGCCAAGGATATTCATGTAATTGGTGAAAGCGTCAAACGCACTGCTGTAAATGCCCCGATTCACGGGAAGGTCTGACGGCTTGGTGGTCATGAAAAGGAAATTGTCTCCTGCCTGCAGATAATCAAAGTCTTGATTGATGCGCGGGTCGTTGGCTATCCGAACACGCTCGGCAACACTGTACAGCTTGTCGAATGCCTCACGCTGCATCGGGTTACCCAACCACGTAGAGACGTCGCGCTCCTCGTCGTTCCACGACAACGTGTCAGGAACATTCAGATTGCCTACGCTCTTGAGTTTCCTGCAGATTTCTGATGGCGTGGAGAACGTGATACCCTTTGCCTTTGCTGCTGCCGGAAGCGCCGCAATGAAATCCAATATCCTCGAAGAAAGCGGCTGGGCAATACCCAACGCCGACAACTCCATGAAAATATTGAAGCACTGCTCTTCTGCGGGGAACGCAGCGATACGGTCTATATAAGCATCGGCAAACAGCGGATAGCCTTCCCACTCACGGTTATTGAAACGAAGGCTGATATCGTCAGAGAGCGTATAGTCGCGCAAGAGAAGTTTGAGCGACGGAGCAACAGAGCAGTTATAGACATAGTGCGGGCTCTTCCATCCCAACACATGTTTTGCGCCCTCCGTCAACATGCCCTTGAAGCCCATCGCCGCTGCCTGCATACCAATATCGTCGCTGTAGATAAGCGAGGAGTTTCTCAGCACTTTGGGCTTCTGACCGAAATACTCATAAATCTTCTGAGTCTGACGCTTCACCTCCGATGCAAAGCATGCCTCATCCACCAACGACGACAGACCGTTCGAGTAAGGCTCTGCCAGAAATTCCACGCATCCCGTTTCGTTCATCTGCTGCAACTTCTCGAGCACCTGCGGGGCATGCACCTCCAACTGCTCCATGCCGACACCAGAGAGTGAGAACGACACCTTGAAAAACTTTCCATGCTGCTTAATCATGTCATGAAGCGTATTGAGCGCCGGCATGTACGAACGCTCCACAATATCGTTGACGCATGTCTCATTCTCATAATCATCATAATAATAATGATCCGTACCGATGTCAAAGAAACGGTAACGCTTGAGATGAATCGTCTGATGAATCTCAAAATATAAACATATTGTCTTCATATCGTGCTACCCCTCTCCTATTCCCTTAACGGAAAGACCACCACAGGGGCATGGGTCTTGATTGTTTACTATTATTTCATCCGGCTGACGCCACCTTATTCTTCAGCCTCGCTGACTCATTGTCCGCTCATAGAGCTCGCGAATCCATCTGCCGACTTTCTCCCACGTAATCTGATCAACTTCCCGCTTTCCCTCTACCTGCAAGTATTTGAAGAGCGAGTCGTTGTGGCAGATGGAGTACATGGCATCAGCAAGGGCGTGTATGTCCCAGTAGTCCACCTTGATGCAGTTCTCGAGAATCTCCGCACAGCCACTCTGCTTGGAGATGATGGTCGGCGTGCCGCACTGCATCGCTTCCAACGGCGAGATACCGAAAGGCTCGCTCACCGAAGGCATCACATAGACATCCGATGCTTTCAGGCACTCATAGACTTCTTTTCCCCGCATGAATCCCGGGAAATGGAAACGGTCGGCAATACCGCGTTCGGCAGCGAGATAGATCATCTTGTTCATCATATCGCCCGAGCCTGCCATGCAGAAACGCACATTGTGTGTGCGATGGAGCACCAGACTGGCAGCCTCCACGAAATATTCCGGTCCCTTCTGCATGGTGATTCGCCCGAGGAACGTAATCACCTTCTCCTTGTCAGTGTGGTCGGGACGGGGAATATCCTGCAACTCTTTCTTCAAAGGATATACGGCATTGTGTACCGTAAAGCATTTGGACGGATGCTGGTGATAATGGTTGATGACCGTCTGACGGGTCAGCTCAGAGACACACATGATACAATCGGCATGGTCCATACCGTCTTTCTCTATCGAATAGACCGTCGGATTCACCTTTCCCCGCGACCGGTCGAAGTCCGTGGCATGCACGTGAATGCACAGCGGCTTGCCCGAAACCTGCTTCGCATGAATACCCGCAGGATACGTCAGCCAGTCGTGAGCATGGATGATGTCGTACTCCTGCTGCCGTGCAACCACACCGGCAATGATGGAATAGTTGTTGATTTCCTCATGCAGGTTCTGCGGATAGCCGCCGGCAAACTCCATACAGCCAAACTCATTGACGTTCATATAACTGAAGTCGGCGTAGATATGGTCGCGAAGCTGATAATACAACTCTGGAGACATCACGTTGCCAAGGCTGTTTTTGACATGGTCATAGTTCACGTCACGCCAAACAATCGGCACCGCATTCATCGCAACAATCTGCGCTGCCGTCTGGTCTTCATCGCCGAAAGGATGCGGCAGACAAAGCGTTATCTCAACATCGCCCTGCGCATGCAGTCCCTCCGAAATACCATAATTAGCCGTCGCAAGACCGCCATACACATGAGGAGGATACTCCCATCCAAACATCAGAACTTTCATATCTTTTCCTCCCCTCCTTTATTTTTGATACGTATAAGTTTCCAACAAACTGAGTGTGCGCAGTATCTCAGCCACATTCATCGCAAAAGAGATGGCACCGCGACCCAAGAAGGGCGGGTTGCCGTCAAACAATTCGGAGATGGTACCCAGACAATGGTAGTACATCTCGTCCTCATAACCTACCATCTGGCGCTCGATGAAGCTCAGGCGCGTACGCTTGTACAATTTCAGGCACGCTTCCATGTAGAATCCACCAAGCCAGGGCCATGCCGTGCCCTGATGATAAGCCTGGTCGCGCTGTGACTGATGACCGACATACATCGGATTGTAGCCCCCACTCTTAGGCGACAGAGAGCGCAAGCCCTTGGGGGTCAACAACTCCCGTGTACACACGTCCAGCACACTCTTCTTTTGCTCGACCGACAGCGGCGAATAATCGAACGCCACCGGGAAAATCATGTTGGGACGCACACTCAAATCCTTGACATCGCCATCGACATAATCATACAGATACCCATACTCGTTGACGAAGACATCCGCAAACGTCCGTCCGCACAGCGCTGCCCGCTTCTCCAAATCAGCCGACTCCGCCTTTTTGGTGTCTTTCAAAAGATGGGAAGCAAACATCAAAGCGTTATACCACAGTGCGTTGAACTCAACGATGAAACCCGAACGAGGCACGACCGGACAACCATTTACCGTGGAGTTCATCCAAGTCACCGAAGTCCTTTTTCCATCAGAACTGAGCAGTCCGTTCGCCTCCAACCGCAAATTGGGATGCTTACCCTTTATAATATATTTAATAATGTCGGAAAGCAACTTCCCGTATTTGCGCAAGCATTTCTCATCGCCACAGGAACGGGCATACTGCTGTATCGCCCAGACACACCACAAGAGCACATCCGGCTGCTCCATCTCGTAGATCTTCACACTCAACGGCTTGCCGCCCATGAACTCACGCAGTCCCCGTTCTGCCGTCTTCATCACCAATTCAAAATAATCCTGCTCACCGATAGCGAGCGTCAGACCCGGCAAAGCAATGAACGTATCGCGCGCCCGGCATTTGAACCACGGATAACCGGCGAGCAGATAACGGTCATCGTTTTCCTCACGATTATGGAACTGGTGTGCGGCATTCACCAGGCAATGGAAGAAGTTGTCGCGCGGCGCACGGTCCTCATACTCCACATCAAACAGTTTCTTCAGCTTAGATGTCGCAATCTCCGAAGTGGAAGCTGAGAAGACCACGCTCTCGCCCTTCCGGATAGGCATTTCAAAATAACCCGGCACATACAGGTCTTCCTTCGAATCATATCCCCGCTCCTGTTCCTTCGGATACTCTATGCCGCGATACCAATCAGGCTGGAACACGAAGTCACTCTTCTTCGAAAACTGCATGTACAAATCAGGATAACCTGCATACATACAGGTCTTTATCCCATTATCCACAAACTGGTAATCACGGTTCGCCACATAATTCTCATGCGTGAACTCACGCACGCTCCGAAACGCCAGGAAAGGACGGAAGCGAAGCAAGGTCGCAGAATGGGCATCCTCCAACGTATAACGGATAAGAATCCTATCCTCATAATGCTGGAACAGCACCTCCTTCTTCAACATCACGCCACCCACACGATACAGAGTCGTCGGCAACTTGTCACAGTCAAAACCACGGATATACTTATGTCCCCTCGGACTGTAACAATTCTCACCATACTTATGCAAACCCAAATTGAACTCCGCACCATGCTGAACCACCGTCACATCCAAAGACGAGAGCAACACATGATTCTCATCATCCAACCCGGGAACAGGCACAACCAGCAATCCGTGATATTTTCGCGTATTACAATCAACAACCGTCGAACACGAATAAGCGCCAGAACGATTGGTTCGCAACAACTCGCGAGGAAGAGACTCCTCCAAGTTTGTCATCAAGGCTTTCTCAAATCGCAAATAACTCATATCACTATCTGTTTTGTCTAAATTCGGTTTTTCTTCCCAAAGGTAACCATTTTTTTATAAAAACAAAAAACAAAAGCACCTTTTTAACGTGACTTTAGCAATATTTCAACAAAACATTCCCTCGCTGCATAAACTTACAGATAAGGGCGTATAAATATGCAGTTGAACTTTCGCTTTTCAAAAGTTCAACTTTTGCGTCCTAAAAGTTCAACTTTCACCGCCTAAAAGTTGAACTTTCGCAAGCCAAAAGTTCAACTTTTGGAAGACCACCTATAACCTCTTGAAAAACAATAGTTTACAAAAGACATCACAAGACCGTCACCTATGCATAAATATACAATCGCGGCGAGATGCCAGACAAGTTGTCGGGATGAAAAAACAGAAAGGGAAGGATGACATCATTTGCGCATCTTCCGCCAGAGTTTTTTGTTCACAGCCAGCAAACGCCTGCCCTGGCGAGTAATGTCCACACGCGCCGTACTGAAACTGTTGAACAGTTCGCACACCGCATTTTGCACCATGTTCGGGTCGCGATTCTTGTTTTCCGCCTCAGGGTTCACGATAATCTTAATTCCCTTCTCTACCAGGGAGATTTCAATATCCTTGCCCAGCATCATCGGGTCGCCGTCATAATGCACCGGACCTTCTTTCTTGCGGTGGACACATATCTTCTTCGAGCGGAAAGTCTTTATCTTACTGCTTTTGTGCAGCGTCTTGTTCATCATGTCAAAACTCACCTGGGGAGCATCCAGAAAGTCGAAAGGCTCCATGATAATCACATCCATCACACCATCCCTCATTGAGGCTTGCGGAGCGATGTAAGCATTGTTACCATATTGCGATGCATTGGCACACGACACGAGATAAGCCTTGTGATACTGCACCGTGCCCGACTCATCCTCAATCGTATAAATCTCCGGCTTGTAGCGCAGCCCCTCTTTCAACACATGCTCAATATACTTCACGGGACCTCGCTTTCCACCCTCAGCAAACTTCATGCTGATAAAAGCATCGAACCCCATGCCGCACGTGCAAAAAAACGGATGACCGTTAATCACTCCGTAATCGAGGTCGTAAATATCACATTGATTGATAATCAAAATCGACTTCTTAATATTGATGGGAATCATCAGATGACGCGCCAGTCCGTTTCCCGAACCACAAGGAATGATACCCATAGCCGTGGAAGAGTGTACAAGGGCACGCCCCACCTCGTTGATTGTCCCATCGCCACCGACGGCAACGACCACGTCCACCCCCTTCTCACGCTCCTCACGCGCAATCAATTCCGCATGACCCGCATATTCCGTATAGCGAAGCGTATAGTCGAAACGATTCTTGTCAAGATACTTATCTATCAAGACCGGAATCCCCGCCTTCTTCACCTTCCCCGAAATCGGATTCAGAATAAATGTTATATGCTTCTTCATTCAATCAAACACTTGCGCGCGCCCTCGGTAGTTTTATGCTGCAAAAATAATAAATTTACACTTGAAAAACCTCCATTTAACAACATTTTTCCACCTAAATGCACATTTTTTCAAAAAACAACAAGATTCTAATACATTTTTTGTATCTTTGCAGCCTAAATTGTTAAGAGATTTTCAATACCTATTTATATAATATGGGACTTTTACAAGAGAGACTGAAGAACTATCGCGAACCTCAGAAATATATGGCTGCAGGGGTTTATCCCTATTTCAGGGCCATCTCAGGGAAGCAAGGAACAGAAGTCGAAATGGAAGGACACAACGTCCTCATGTTCGGCTCAAATGCATATACCGGACTGACAGGCGATGAACGCATCATCAAAGCCGCAAAAGACGCACTCGACAAATACGGCTCCGGATGCGCGGGCAGCCGGTTCCTCAACGGAACACTCGACCTCCACATCCAGTTAGAGAAAGAACTTGCCGAGTTCGAACATAAGGACGATGCACTCTGCTTCTCCACAGGATTCTTTGTCAACTCCGGAGTGCTTGCCGTCATCTGCGGTCGCGAAGACTATATCATCTGCGACGAGCGTGACCATGCCAGCATCGTTGACGGACGAAGACTGTCATTCGCAAAGCAGCTCAAGTTCAGACACAACGACATGGAAGACCTGGAGAAACAGCTGCAGAAATGCGAACCGGATGCCATCAAACTGATTGTCGTTGACGGCGTATTCTCCATGGAAGGCGATTTGTGCAACCTCCCGGAGATTATCCGCCTGAAGAAGAAATACAACGCCTCTGTCATGGTTGACGAAGCACACGGCTTAGGCGTATTCGGAAGAGAAGGAAGAGGTGTCTGCGACCACTTTGGACTGCTCGACGAGGTTGACCTCATCATGGGAACCTTCAGCAAAAGCCTCGCAAGCATCGGCGGCTTCATAGCCGGAGACTTCGACACCATCAACTACCTGCGACACTTCTGCCGCACCTATATCTTCAGCGCATCCAACACACCTGCGGCAACGGCAGCAGCCAGAGAGGCGCTCCACATCATCCGAAAAGAACCGGAGCGTATTGAGAAACTATGGAAAGTGACCAATTTCGCCCTCCGCCGCTTCCGCGAAGAAGGATTTGAAATCGGCGACACAGAAAGCCCGATTATCCCGCTATACGTTCGCGACGTGGAGAAGACATTTGTCGTGACGAAGTTGGCGTTCGATGCCGGTGTATTCATCAACCCAGTAATCCCTCCTGCATGCGCTCCACAAGACACGCTGGTGCGTTTTGCACTCATGGCAACCCATACCGAAGAGCAAGTTGAACGAGGAGTGCAGATTCTCAAGAAAGTATTCACTCAACAAGGTATTATAAAATAATGCCTGCAAAATTTGCAAAGGTCATAAAAACTGATTAACTTTGCAGCCGCAAAAATGGGGCAACCCATGTTGCGAACGGGGTGTAGCGCAGTCCGGTAGCGCGCCTGGTTTGGGACCAGGTGGTCGCAGGTTCGAATCCTGTCGCCCCGACAAAAACAAAAAGAGCATCCAAGTCTATCAACGGCTTGGATGCTCTTTCGTTTATAAAATAACCTTTTCTCTTTGTTTTCTCCACAATATTCACTACCTTTGCAGAAGACAAACAGCATGTTGACGAACCATCAACAACCACTAAAAGAAAACTATTCGATATGAAAGATATTTATTTCGCAGGAGGATGCTTTTGGGGAACAGAACATTTCTTCAAACTACTCAGAGGCGTGAAAGAGACAGAGGTAGGATATGCCAACGGACATACCACAAGTCCGACCTACGAGGAAGTCTATACAGACACGACGGGATTTGCCGAAACCGTGCACGTGACGTATGACGAGAATGTGACTGACCTCACGTTTCTATTGCAGATGTTCTTCAAAGCCATCGACCCACTGAGTCTCAACAAACAAGGAAACGACATCGGAACACGGTATCGGACCGGCATATACTACACGGACAAGGACGACCTGCCAGCCATTCAAGAAGCGATGAAAGCCGAGCAGCGACGCTATACCGCTCCACTCGCCGTGGAAGTGGAACCGCTGCAGAACTTCTACCGCGCAGAGGAATACCATCAAGACTATTTGGAAAAGAATCCCAACGGATACTGCCATCTGCCCATCGAACTCTTCCGGATGGCAAAAATGACCAACGATGAAAAATAAGAAGAACATGCCTTATCAGATTCGACAATCAACCATTGCCGACATTCCAGCACTTCTGCAGATGGCTGAAGCGTCAAGACAAATCATGCGGAAAAGCGGCAACATGCACCAATGGATTAACGGCTACCCATCGGAAGAGGTTTTCCGACACGACATTGAGAAAAACAACAGCTATATTCTCACCTGCGAAGGCGAGCCCGTTGGCACATTCGCTTTCGTCCCATCACCCGAACCAACCTATGTCACCATCTATCAAGGGGCATGGATAGACGAAAACAAACCCTATTATGTGGTGCATCGCATTGCAAGCTATCCCGACAAAAAAGGCATTTTCGACGCCATGGCTGACTTTTGTTTCTCGCACACTGACAACCTCCGCATCGACACTCACCGTGACAACCACATCATGCAACATCTGCTCGAGAAGCACGGCTTCACTTACTGCGGAATCATTTATCTTGAGAATGGAGATGAGCGATTGGCTTATCAGAAAGTCATCAGCCAACCATCATTATGAATTGCCGGTTTCTGCGGCGCAAGTTCTCTGCCTGACTGCCTCAAACAAAAGGATGGCAGTAGAGACAGAAACATTTAGCGAATCGAGTTTGCCCAGCATCGGGATACGGATATGCGCATCTGCAGCGCGCCGCCACTTATCTGACAGTCCCGTAGATTCCGTCCCCATCACCAATGCGATGCCAACCCGCATGTCCGTATCATAGTAGAGGTTGGAATCCTGGAGTTGGGCAGTCAGAATGCGGATACCTTTTGACTTGAGAAAAGCGATGCACTCATCGGAGGAACATGACACACAAGGCACGGAAAACAAAGCGCCAATCGAATTGCGCACCAAGTTTGGATTATACAGGTCTGTCAGCTCGTCACACACGACTACGGCATCGGCACCTGCCGCATCGGCACTACGAAGGATGGCACCCAAATTGCCTGGTTTTTCGACTTGCTCCACTACAACAATCAATGGATGCTGACCGAGTGTCAGCCCGCTTAACGTCCGGACGGGAATCTCAACTTGGGCTATCACGCCTTCCGTTCCACCGCGATATGCCATGCGGTCATACACCTCCGGGGTAACTTCAAAACAGCGGGAAGACGACACACGCAGTAATAACTCCTTGGCTGCGGATGACATCAGTGCCGGAGTATAAAAAAGCGCATCGACCTGCAGCCCGGCATCCAAGCACTGCATGAGTTCCTTGTATCCTTCTACGACAAAAAGTCCCTCTTTGCGTCGAGCCGCGCTCTTCTGCTGCAAAACCCGCAGATGCTTTATTCTCGGATTCTGGAGACTGGTTATTATTTCACTTACTTGTCGATTATCCATTGTCGTCATGCTGTGCGTCTGTCATTCTCGCACTACTAAAACAGTTATTTTTCCACGACGGGCTTGCAACACCACCGCGACACTTTAATCATCACACCCATACCGGGAATTTCTTTAAGCAAATAGTATTTCTTACTCTGACGAACCAATTTGCCAGACAATCCCTTCAGCGGTCCAAAAACAACATCAACCGGTGTGCCGACCTTCAGCTGCGCCTCTTCCTCTGTGAGATATTTACGAAGTTCTATCTCCGGATTACACATCACCTGGAACTCATGCATCTCCTTTGACGAAATTTCATAATAAGCCGTGGACGTCCGACTCTTGCGAATGACTGCCATTTTGTAAGGACATTCCTGCACCACTCCTGTCATCTGCCGCAGGGAAAGACTTTTCTTCACAAAAACAAGATTTCGCACCACCGGGCGAAGTTCCCGTTTCCGCTTTCCATCACGAGTCTCAAAATCAACATACTGCATGGGGACGAAATATTCCAACCCATGCTCTGCGAGATAGTCACACACAGCCTTCTGTCTAATCGAAAACAGACGGATAGCATACCACGGCTGCTGCTCTTCTGGCTGTGATGCGTTGGTTGTTGATGGAAGGATATCTGTCATTCAATGTCTATGCTTTACAAATCGCCTGCAAAGATATTCTTTTCATTTCGAATAACAAAATTTACCTGCTGAAATATCTGTTACTCTCCTTTTCTCAAACACTCGACAAATGCCTTCAATGCCACGACATCTTTCATCGCATATGCCGTTTCAAACTGCGCATCTACACTGATGCCACAAAACGCTGGATGACTAAAATGACGAATGCGCTCCACATCATCCGGTCCGATGTCACCACCCAGAATGAAAGGCACTTGACCGTCATAGGAAGCCAACACATCCCAATCAATCAAAGACTTAGTGTCTGCATCAGCTGGTTTCTTGGGTTCAAACAAGAAGTAGTCTGCAACGCCCGCATAGTCTGCACAGCATTTCAAGTCATCTGCACAACCGACATAAATGGTTTTCATCAACTTGATGCCCGGATGGATATCCGGATCTATCGTCCGCCGCAGGTTCTCCATCATGACAGGACTCTCGCCACCGTGCAGCTGAACGATATCCAACCGATAGTTAACCACCCGCGTCACGATGTTCTGCGGCATGTCGTCCACAAACACACCGACGCGCAAAATATCCTTCTTCCCGTCTGCCTTCTTACGCATCGCATCATCCCGCAGCGATGAATAGTCGGGAAGCGTACCTGTACGGGAGGATATCTGTTGCAAATAGCGTGGACTATCCCGCCAGAAGACAAACCCCATCCAGTCAATATCCAAAGCACTTACCGCGCGGATATTCTCTGGGTCGCGCATCCCACATACCTTTATAATCATATCTCTTTCTCTTTACGCTCTTATGATTAGGCAAAGATAACCTTTTTTCAGGATATTGACGCATGATTTTCCAAATAAAAAAATAAAAATGACATTCTATATAATAAAGACCGCCAATATCCGTTTTATCAATAAAACATATACATAATATTAACGCCTATGACATACTTTACTCCTGAAGAGTTCCAACCATCGGAACAAACATTACATCTTATCAGACAAATAGCCTACACTTTCCAGGCTGCCAAAGTGAATCGCAGGAATGAAAATCTCTGCATCAACTAAAGACCTGTCGTATCATGAAACCGATTATTTCCCCTTCGCTGCTTTCTGCCGATTTTGCTAACCTCCAGAGAGACGTGGAGATGCTCAACCGAAGTGAAGCCGACTGGCTGCACATGGATGTTATGGACGGTGTTTTCGTGCCTAACATCTCTTTTGGATTTCCCGTCCTCGAAGCCGTATCGAAAATCAGCAAGAAACCGCTTGACGTCCACCTCATGATTGTCAAGCCCGAACGTTACGTGGCGCAGACAGCCAAATGCGGCGCCATGATGATGACCGTGCACTATGAAGCATGTACACACTTGCACCGCACCGTACAGGAGATACATGCTGCCGGCATGAAAGCCGGTGTCTCGCTCAACCCGTCCACTCCGGTCTCTGTCCTTGAAGACATTATCGGCGATGTGGAACTGGTCCTGCTGATGAGCGTCAACCCTGGTTTCGGCGGACAGAAGTTCATTGAGAACACCATTCAGAAGGTGCAACGCCTGCGTCAACTCATACAGCAAAGCGGCAGTCATGCCCTCATCGAAGTGGACGGCGGCGTACAGGCAGACACTGCCCCGCGATTGGTGCAGGCGGGAACCGATGCGCTGGTCAGCGGAAGTTATATTTTCAAAGCCAGCGACCCGATTGCTGTCATCCGCAGCCTGAAAGAACTGGACACCGAGACGAAGAGTGTCTGAACCATACCAGAAACGCATCAGCCCGCCAGTCGAATGATTGGCGGGCTGATGCGTTTAATACATTTGCACCTGAACATTTAGTCCATCTGCAGCATAATCTGGTGGTCCTTAGCCATGCGGCGCAGGTTGAGAATGGCGTAACGCATACGTCCAAGTGAGGTATTGATGCTCACACCCGTCGTCTCGGCAATCTCCTTAAACGACATCTCCTGATAGAAGCGCATAAACACCACTTCGCGCTGCGAGGCAGGCAACTGCTCCATCATCTTTCTCACGTCTCGCAGAATCTGGTCGTTGACAAAAAGATTCTCAATATTCGAGTCGATGATGTCTTTTGAACTGAGGTTCGACAGGTCGTTACCCTCCGTCGGCTCCACGATGCGTTCTGCCTTCTGGTCACGATACCAGTCCATGATTACGTTGTGGGCAATACGCATAATCCAAGCACTGAACTTGCCGGTATCCCTATACTTGCCTTCATGCAGTTTGGTAATCACCTTTACAAAAGTCTCTTGAAAAATATCATTCGCTACATCCTGGTCACGAACCACGAACAAGATATAGGAAAACAGCCTCGATTGATTGCGAGACAAAAGCAAATCAAAAGCCTTATTGTTACCATCAATGTATGAAAATGCCAACTGCTCGTCGGTCATATCATTCAGATTTTTCATTCCTTAAAACATTAAAATTCTTAAGTAATGTTTTTTACAATAGGCGTTTTGTTTTTTAAGTTTTACAATGTTCGTTACTCTTCTCCCACACCCGCCAAAAGACCATATTGCCCCTGCCGAGATGTGAGCATTGATTAAAAATGTGGTTGCAAATATAAACACTTTCATCATTTCTTCCAAATTTTTTATAAAAAAACATCATTTTACCCCTCGCTTTTTAACAAATAGATGCTTTTTACGATAAACGATGCGGGCAAAACACCCTTGATGATGAAGTGGCATTTCGAGAACGAAATGAAAGATTTTCCATAAAAATATTGATAAGTTTTTTGGTGTTTCGCAAAAATGCTTTATCTTTGCAAGCGATAAGGTTCGCTATAAGCGCGATTAAAAAGGGAATGGAGTGAGAATCTCCGACTGTCTCGCAGCTGTAAGTTCCTTTATAACTGGCAAACAAAGAAGCCACTGTTGAAAACGGGAAGGTGTTTGCCGGTGGAACAAAGTCAGAAGACCTGCCTTAGGATATCAGCCGAAATCTCTCGATGTAAGGGACGGAAGCACAACAGAAATAAAATTCAACATAAAAGAAAAGGAATAATCGCATGGCGATAACTCCTTGCATGCGCAGATAGCCTCTCATCGTATAGGAATATGCGCCACATCAAGACCCTACGTGTATTATATAAGTTTATTTAAGTTTGTTAGAAAAAGGGTGAGACCGTGAGGTTCCACCCTTTTTTGTTTTTTATAACTCAGTTGATAAATCCTTACCCTTAGCCCTTATATTATTTTCAGTCAAACAACTTGGGAGATGTCGGACTTTTAATTCCAATAATTTTTAGATATGTCTCGGGATATCCAAAGAACTGAGCTTGCTTCCCATGATTCTCTGGATGGTCTTTTAAGTTAAACTGTGCACGAATTTTACTTCCACTCTTCAACTCAATAGAAATCATTTTGTCTGTATCTCTTTCATCCACTTTATCTGCAAGAAGTATAGCTGTATACCTAGTAAAAGGTGCTTCATACTCAGCATTCTTGATTTCCTCCGAACAAGCACCGATAATATATCCTTTTACAAATGCGCCACCCTCGTAATCACCTGCTATAAATTCAGCCACCGTCAACGGATCATCCTCTACTCTTCCATGATTGCTACCAGTATTTCCTCCGCCATTTCCGCTACCATTTCCACCACCGGAACCGCCATTGTCTTCACCTGTACCTGGCAGTTCCGTGTCATCAATTTCCTCATCAATAATCGCTTTTTCACAACTAAACGCCACCATCAACAGCAGCGCAAAGAAAACCATCTTCAAATAATTCGTTCTCATATCTGGTATTTTCTTGCAAAAATATCAATTTATTCCGAAACCGACAAATATTCCCCTGTGTTTTTGAAGCACTCAAACAAAAGAGGTTGGTGCAGGAAGCTACCAACCTCGGGGGAGATTTCGAAAATCGCGAAATCAATAAAAGTTGGGGACAAATATAGAAGAATCCTTTAAGAAAAGCAAATTTTCTGGCAGAAAAATTCATTTTTTAACATTTCGACGCCTTATTTCCGCCAAAAGCTTGCCTTCCCAAAAGCTATTCGCACGAAGGTGTCAGCATTATTTTTTCCATGCGTTGACCACCTAGCCGATATACATGGTATGCAGTCCGGCAGGGAAATTGCTGTACTGGCGTCTGGGCACGTCGCTCTTAAAATACTGCGGGTCGAAGGGTGCCGCATACATCGTCTTGCACTCAATCACCATCGTTGCCTCCGTATAATAGGGCGTGCCATTCTCCGTATAGGCGGTGTGAAGTCCCAGTGCGGCAGCCTTGTCACCGTCTCTGCCGCTTTTGGTGCCCATGTATCTGAGCACCTTGCTGTCTGCCACGTCGAAAGCCATCACCGTGAAGTATTGCGCCTTGTCCATGAACTCCTTCGTGTAGCGCTTTTCCGCCACATAGACGGTCAGGGCAGTATGTCCCCAAAGCGTTCCGATGCCTCCCCACCCGATGGTCATCGCATTGTGTTTCTCTTTGTCGCCGGCAGCCACGAGCTCCGCATCGCGAAACCATTGAAAACCATTCTCCGTGAAATCTTCTTTCACGTCAAACTTCTTAAATCCATTCTCCTCTTGCGCCGATACCGACGTGCCTGACATACACCAGACAGCCAGTGCAGCCATCATCAACCGTACTTTTTTCATCATCATTTAATGTTTAAAATTCCGGAATTAGCCGCTACCCTTCTCCCCTCGTCTCTGTGACGAAGCACGTTACGAGTCCGTAGGTGATGGTGGGGCGAATCCATATCTCGGTAAGCAGATAGTCAGTATATTTGTCTGCCGCCTCCAGACAAGCGACATCATAGTGATAAAGCGCGGCGATGATCACGTCAACGATGAAAATCATCCACAGGTTGAATTTGGTATAGCCCTTCCAGTTCTTGCGCGCATAGAAATAAGTGAGCATCAGAAGCAGCCACACCGAGAGCGTGAGACACATCAGGTGAATGGGATAACTCACCAACTCGGGTGAAAAGAGAATGTCGCGCAGCAGCACTGTAATGCCCACACACACCGAGCACCAGTAGTTGAACTGCTCCGCCTTCAGCCGATTGAAGAAATACATCCAGATCATCACCAGACAAGCCAGATAAAAAATGTTGAGGATCAGTTCGAACCCTCCCACTCTCAGACCGAAATGACATACGCCATAGAGCATGAATCCCACGGACAGCATCCCAGCCACGGCTGTAATAACCACGTCAATAATCTTCGCTTTTTTCTTGAATCGAATCTGCATCTTTTTTAGGTTTTGGCTACTGCAAAGATAGTTAAATGCTTAGAATAAACAAAATTTGCGCATGTTTTTTATGGCGAAGACGCTGTTTGGCGGTGGCGTTGGCACGTTTTGAGTAGTTTGATGTTGGTAAACATTACGCTACCAACGAGCAGAAAATTGACAAATATTTTCCGAATTGATGAGGACAAAAATCCCCCATCATTCCGTCTCCGTTTTGCTTGTATAAACATGCAGAATAGGGCGTATAAATATGCGGTTGAACTTTCGCTTTCCAAAAGTTGAACTTTTGCGTTCTAAAAGTTCAACTTTCATCGCCTAAAAGTTCAACTTTTGCAAGCTAAAAGTTGAACTTTTGGAAAGCACTACTTAATGCTTTGTTTTTCAAATGGTTACAAAATAACACCCAAAACCTGCTACGCTGCATAAATATACAATCACGCTCTCTACGCTCCACCACGGAAATGGGAAGAATCTTGACATGTTGAACGTGGAATATCCGGATGCTTTTTTGCAGAATTTCGTGCGGGTCGATACACCGCTCGCCGCTACGCTGCCGAGAAAGGTTGAATACATCTGCACAAAGCAAACAACACGCTGAACTCAAAACCTAATGACCGTTTGTGTTTAAAGGGCACAAAAATCCCCGATAACCATAGGGCTACCGGGGACGGTAATTATGAAAAAAACTTTTTGTTATTCAGCTGCGGGTGCCTCTTCAGCCTGCGGTGTCTCTTCCACCTCAGCTTCCGGAGCAGCCTCTTCTGTAGCCTCAGCTTCTTCAGCCTGCATTTCTTCGTTCTTCTTAGCGGCAGCTTCAGCCTTGCGTGCAGCAGCCTCGGCAGCGAGTTCTGCAGCGTTTTCGGCGATGACTGTCACGGGAATCTTCACTTCCACTTCCTTGTGGAAATGCACAACTGCGTCATAGGTTCCGATTTTCTTGATGTCGCGCATGGTGATGATCTTGCGGTCAACCTCCACGCCTTTCTTCTCCAGTTCGTCGGCAACCATGGCTGCTGTCACTGATCCGTAGAGCATGTCGTTTGAGCTTACGCGTGCAGCGATTTCTACTGCGACGTCTTTCAGTTTTTCAGCCTTCTTCTCGGCTTCTGCCTTCAGGCGCTCAAGTTTATGTACCTGCTGCTTGAGGTTTTCAGCAAGGATTTTCTTAGCCGACGCTGTTGCGATGACTGCCTTGCCTGCGGGTATGAGATAGTTACGGCCATAGCCGTTCTTCACGTTCACGATATCGTTCTTGTAACCCAGACCGATGATGTCTTCTTTCAGTATAATTTCCATATCTGTTCCTCCTTTTTTTTATTTCATCAAATCGGCTACGTATGGAAGCAATGCTATCTGGCGAGCACGTTTGACTGCCCGAGCCACACGGCGCTGGTATTTCAGAGAGGTTCCCGTGATGCGGCGGGGAAGAATCTTTCCCTGCTCGTTCAAGAATTTCTTCAGGAACTCAGGATCTTTGTAGTCAATATACTTGATACCGCTTTTCTTGAAACGGCAATACTTCTTTCTCTTCGTGTCAATCGAAGGAGCGGTCAAATAGCGAATTTCTGTATCTTGCTCTGCCATGATTAAGCCTCCTCTTTTTTGTTAAGTTTGTTACGTCTCTTCTCTGCATACTGTGCTGCATGCTTGTCGAGTTTTACGGTCATGAAACGAATGACTTTCTCGTCGCGACGGAAGCCTGTTTCAAGCGTATTGATTACCTCCGGCTCTGCCTTGAATTCGAACAGGCAGTAGAATCCGGAATTCTTTTTCTGAATGCTGTAAGCCAGCTTCTTCAGTCCCCACGTCTCTTCGTTCAGCATCTCCGCACCTTTTTCGGTGAGAATAGTCTTGAACTTAGCGACCGCTTCCTTCATCTGATCATCAGACAAAACGGGAGTCAAAATGAAAACGGTTTCGTAATGATTCATACTACTTTGATTAAATGTTTAAATGTTAAAAAATGGGTGCATTTAAAAATGCGGTGCAAAATTACGTTTTTTTTTTGATTCGGACAAATATTTTTAGTAGTTTTGTGCACGCATTGATTGAAACTGACATGAAAAGACACGTCAACAACCTTGGCATCTATGCCGTTTGCCTCGGCGTTTTACTCCTGCTGACCGCCTTTCTGGCTGGCTGGACGGACAGCAATCTCCTGCTTGTGGCGGCATGGCTGCTCATCGTCGGAGGCATCGTCGGGCACGTGGTCCTCGCCAAACGGCAGAGCAAATACTGACGCTCCCCTGCCCTCACGCCTTGTGAAGCTGCCACACACGCATCACTTTCCGGCGGACGGCGAGGAAATTGAGTATGCTGACCAGCAGGAAGAGGATGGTGCCGACGAGCACGGTGGGCAGTATTTCTGATGCTTCGTAGCGGGGATAGAGTTCCCCGAAATACGGCAGATAGAGTTTACGAATCTGGAAAGTCAGGAACAATGCCACGATGAACACCAAAAGATTCAGCCCGATGGCGAGTGTGTAATAGAACCACGACACTTTCAGGGGCGAATAACCTATCAGCAGCAGATTGTCGATTTTCTCCGTGTGTTTCTGCAGCAGCAGGTAGATGCTCAGCAGCAACACATAGAAAGCAAGCGCGCTGATGACCAGTCCTATCACCATAACGATGATTGCAATGACTCGCAGGAAGCCGGCAGTGCGCGAGGCATCGTCGTCGCCACCCTCCGCCTCGTAGTTGTTCGACGCTAAGTATTCGGTTATGCGCTCATCGCCCGGATTGGTCACGGTGACGATGAGGCGCGACGGCTGCGGTGTCTTGTCGGGCGCGAGTTGTGCATTCGCCTCTTTCATGAACTTTTCGGGGACAAGAATCGTGTTCAACCGCTTCGAGAACGCGACGACCCTGCCCACCATGGCACGCCGCCCGTGGCTTCCGCTCAGCAGCAGATTGATTCTCACGATTCCCACCACGCCTTCAGAGAGTGTGGGAAGTCCGCGACTGCCTGCAAAGCCGAAATTATACAGGTTCAGATAGGTGCGCGGCAGCACGATGGGCAAGGTGTCGCTGCCCGCTGTGTACTGCCATTTAGACAGGTCGATGTCCATATACTTGTCGGGAATCGACTCGAAAAACATCTCCGTTGAGAATGCCATTCCCATGCTCTGGCTGCCGATGGAAGCAAAGACGCTGAACTGCGACGGAATGAACGTGCCCACGTCTTTGGAAAACGGCTGCGCCTCCAGTTCATCAATCTCCTCAGACTTGAACACCGGAGCCTTGCCCGACACGGTTCGGGCGGCACTCACATGCTTCACGACGACAATCCGCCCTGGCTTCATAAAACTGTCGCCACCCGTAAACAGCGGAATCACGTCCGTTGAGAACTGCACGGCGGTCAGCACAATAATCATACCAAAAAGGTTGGCAAGCACGAAGCCTGCCATCTGCCAGCCGTTGAGATTGCGGGAAAGAAGTTTCCGAAGCAAGCGATTGAGCATCATTTCTTATCTTATTTTTTTGAAAGAGAAACTGCCCGCATCCGCAGAGCAGTTTCTCCACGGTCATTTCATTACACGCCAGTTTCTTTCAGTGCCTCTTTCAAGTCTTCTTCCGACACCACGGAGTTTTGCTGGCGGTCCATCATCTGCATGGCATAAGTATAGACCAGTTCAAGGAGCGTCTTGCTCTTGTCCTTATGCTTCAATGTGATGATGTTTTTTCTCATGCCTTCATAATAGCCCTCAGCATAGTCGAACATACGGGCGATTTCTTTCATCTCAACGCTTACCGGCGTTTCGCCAAGCCCTTTCGCCAGTCTGTCGAGCATGTTGAAATCAAAATAGACATAGGCTTGGCGCCCCTTCATTACATTGGCTGACAGCGGAGCCTTCGCCTCGGTGAACTCATCGCCTTCTACTCCCATAGTGATATAGGTGGTATTGTTCTTCCAACCGAAATTAACCACATCCGTCGTCTTCTCATCCACAGGAAGGACATAACAATTGGATGCTTTCTCCTTCATGTCCGCAGTTACCATGTTCAGTTCTTTCAACATGGAGATGAGGGTGGCGTCTTTTGTCTGAGCATAGACAGAGAAGCGCGGCATCGTCCCTTTCTCGTCCAGGTCCGACATCGTGAACGCAAAATCGCCATCAATCGCACTGAGCACCTTCTTGATCTGGGCTGTCATGTCTTTTGGAAGCTGTTTGAACAACGGAAACTCCTGGAGCATCTCATATAACTTATCACCATGGATATTGCAGAACACTGAGAAACCGTCTTTCGGAACATATTTCAACAAATCGCCTTTGATTTCGTCGATGACCTGATCTCCTTTCTTTATCAAGGCATCACACTCATCGGATTTGGTCAGGATGTCTATTTGCGCTTTCGTTTCGCCCTTTTCCATGTGTACGTCCATCACATGCGCCATGTCCTTCACCTTGACTCCCTCCGGCATGATCATCGATTCCATCATCTGCATTTCGGGAGAGCCTGCCAGTGCGTTATAGAACAAGAGCTGCATCTCACCTTCTTTCTTACACATTGTTTTGAAGAAGTCGTTGTCATACATGGAATGCTCCACACCCTCATCAAGCAGTTTTCTGGCATCGGCGAGCACCTCGCTCTCACTTTTCCCCGTATAGTCGGCATGAGACAGACAGAAATAATCCTTATTGAACACGAAGAGGGTTCCATTCGAAAGCGAATAGTAGAGCCCGTCTTTCTCGGTCAGCGGCTCGTCGCCCGTCTCTTTCGCCAAGGCGTTCAGAAATTCGGCAAGGTCTTTCGCGCTATATACCGTTCCGACAATTCCCACTCCGACATCATCAACCGCAGCGTATGGAGGAACATCGCCCAACATATCAGCATCTGTTTCCAAACTGTCGCCCACCGTCTCCTGGGGCTCCATATCCAATGCCGGGGTGTCTTTCTTTGCCTGCACAAAATACACGAAGACAGGGTCGCGCAGGTCGAGACCAGCCTTTGCCGGATCATCCAAAAGGTGTTCCAGCTTCTCTGAAAAAGCCCGTGAGAAATCTGCATCCTTCAATCGCTTTTTCAAATCAGCCTTTAGCGCGCCATCATCCGTCAGTCCGCTACTCTCAGCTATCTGCCGAACATCAAGCCGCATGACGACTGTGGCATCTTCAGGTATCAGCTTGGCAGAGTCCGGCACTTTCGAACACGAACTCAACAATGCTGCAAACCCTAAAACCAATAACGATAAAATCTTTCCGCTTGCTTTCATTTCTCTTTCTCCTATTTTTTAATTGATTGTTTCAGAATGATGCAAAGGTAATGAATTATACTAAATTTAGAAAACTTTTGCTTCAGAATTTGCAACGACGTCATTACCATTCCATTCTAATCATTGCGTTTTATATTAACGACCTCATAGGTATGTGCTAATTAAATTCCACCGATGATTTTCCATGTTGTCAATAAAAAAGCGGATTGATTCGGACTTTTTTTAGAAATAAATATTATCTTTGCAACACAAGTATGTGGTAATGAACAAGAAGGGATTTATATATGAGAACTATTTATCAAAGCCTTTTTTATAAAATCATTGTGGGGATAGGCTGTATAGTGGCGATAGCTTCCCTCATAAATGACTTATTTATAAAGGAAAATTTCTCCATAAAAAGCATTGTAATCTGTGTAATTTGGCTCTTGATTAGTTTTATATATATGCTAGACATCTGCTTTATATGGAAAAAGTACAGAATCAGAATCCTTATGTATGTCGTACTTTTCATGCAAATTATGTTACCAATATTGAACCGATGTCTTTAGTTTTCTATAAAATCGACAAAGCCGTATTGGAGTTTTTATGAAAAAGAAAACAGGAAGTAAATTTTAGGTTTACTCCCTGTTTCCTGTCAGTTCAGAAATATTCTCCTTATTCCTCTTCCGGAGTAATCAGTTTATATCCTTTTCCGTGGATGTTGATAATCTCTATCTGCGGGTCGTCCTTCAGGTGCTTACGCAACTTGGTGATGTAAACATCCATCGAACGGGCGTTGAAGTAGTTATCGTCAATCCAAATGGTCTTCAAAGCGAAATCGCGCTGCAAGATTTCGTTTGCATGTGCACAAAGCAGTGCGAGCAACTCGTTCTCCTTGGTGGTCAGCTTGGTTTGCTTGTCGCCGATTGAAAGCAGTTGCTTCTGTGTATCAAACACGAAGTTACCGATATTGTAAAGCGTCGCTTCCTTGGTCTTCTTTCCATGTACACGGCGGAGGATTGCTTCAATACGGAACACCAGTTCTTCCATCGAGAACGGCTTAGTGATATAGTCGTCCGCTCCAATCTTGAATCCTTCGAGGATATCTTCCTTCAACTGTTTAGCTGTCAGGAAGATGATAGGTATCTCAGTGTTAACTTGGCGGATTTCCTGTGCCAGTGTAAATCCGTCTTTCTTAGGCATCATTACATCGAGGACACAGATATCAAACCTGTTCTTCAGGAATTCTTTGTAACCAACCTCTCCGTCAGGACAAAGCATTGCTTCAAAGCCTTTTGCCTGGAGGTACTCGCGAAGCAGCATACCGAGGTTCTCGTCGTCTTCGCACAATAAAATTTTCAAATTCTCTTCCATAATGATAAAATATTAAAACGTTAAACTTCTATTTTCTAAACACTCTTATTTTCATTCTCTTGGATTGCCGGGAGCGAGATGGTGAACGTGGTTCCCTTCCCGTACTCGCTTTCCATCCGTATCTCACCATCGTGCAGGTCGATGATTTTCTTGACGTATGCCAATCCCAGTCCAAAACCTTTCACATCATGCACGTTTCCCGTATGCACACGATAGAACTTGTCAAACACCTTCTTCTGGTTGTCTTTCTTGATTCCGATGCCGTCGTCGGCGATAGAGAAGTTCAACCGGTCTTTCTCGTTCCAGGTCCTGATAACCAGGTTCAACGGCTGTTCCGGCTTCTTGTATTTGATGGCATTGTCTATCAGGTTGTTGATGGCATTTGCAAAATGTATCTCATCCACATAGATTGCGGAATCCACCGCCTCTATATCCAAACTGATTTTCCCGCCTGTGTGCTCCACTCGCAACTGGAATGAATGGGCAGCATTTTCCAGCATCTCGTTCAGGTCGAGCTCCTTGCGCTTGAACACCGCTTTCTTCCGGTCGAACATGGACATCTGCAACACTTTCTCGACAAGGAACCTGAGACGTTTCGACTCATCATTGATGACGTTTCCGAGGTGTTTCATCGTTGAAGGGCTCTTCGTCACCGACTCGTCGTTGAGCATCTGCGCTGCAAGTGATATGCTTGATATCGGCGTCTTCAACTCGTGCGTCATGTTGTTGATGAAGTCATTTTTCATCTCCGTATAACGTTTCTGCCGGAATATGACGACGATGGTGAAGATGAAGGTCACCAACAATATCAGTGTGAAGATGATGGAAGGTATCATGAACCGCACAGAGGAGAAGATATAGCTGTTCATGTCGGGGAAATGTATCTTTACCACGCCCATCTTCGACTGCGGGTCGTTACGGAAAAGCACCTGGCTATAGGTATATTCTTCCCCGTCTTCCGTATAGTCAGGACAGCGATAGACTTCGCGTCCGTCCTGCGTTGTCACCGTGAAATGGTAAGGAATGTTGATTCCGTTGTTCACCAGCTCAGCCTTCAGGTCCTGATCGAGCAGCTTGAAGTTGACGCGCTCCTGCAACGGCTTTTCCGATGCTGAATACAGAATGCTCATGATGACTTCATCCAGCAGCGACTTCTGATAGATATATCGGTTTCTGAAAATCTGCTGCATCGCCTTGCTCGTCTCCGAAGCCGAATGCTTGTCTGTCCTGAGGATAATGCCCTTCGGCATATTGCCGAGCTTTGTCCTGATGGTCTTCTCCTCGAATGAAGTGTGGTTGACAGATCTCCAATTACCGACTTCCGCCGAATCATTCATTGCCGATTTGCGCCGCGTCTCTTTCACGTCTTTCTCAAGATAGCGCAACGTTTCATTCAACTCCAGGTTGCGCGATGCCTGATACAGGGAACGATTCACAGACTCATCAAACTGCTCCCGCTTCATTTCAACCATCTCGTCGATGTATTTGATTTGAAGGAAAAGCAATCCCAGGAATGAAAATCCCATGATGGTCGCAATAATCCAAATCGTCATCTTCTTCATGCTCGCAAAGGTAAACATAAAACTTAATTCGTTAACACAGAAATGTTAAACAAATCCCCGTATTTTTAGTTTATTAACACTTGCACCCCATTTTAGTTGCATATAGCACACTAAACGAAGAAAGCCGAAGAATCAAAAAAGCAACAATCTGGGCATCATCTTCGGCAAACAACCGAACAAACAGGTTGAACAGTTTTGCTCAACCTGCTTGTTGAGTATAATAAAAATGGTATCAGCCTATGGGTGCTGCGCCTTTAAGGATTTCGCTCAGCTCCTCTTCTGTAAAAGGCAACAATTCATATTTGCCATTCTCTTTGTCCTTAACTAAATTCAAAGAAACGAGTTGTTCTACGATATGGCATGCTCTGTTATAACCGACACTGAAGTTTCTTTGGATTGTTGAGTTTCCGAACTCACCATTGTCACGCAAGAATAAAATTACATCATGGAGCAATGGGTCACAGCCTTTCTCTTTTAGTAATTGCAGAACCACTGATGCTTTTTCCCCATTACTGGTATTTGTCTCTTCGACAAGGCTTTGTTTCTCTGTTCCCGCCTGCAATCTCGCGAGAACAGTCATAAACTCAAACATACCATCGTCAATTTGATAGACTTCAAAATCCTTGTTATTAGTAAAAGTAAAAAGCAATGGTTTTTTATTGGCTTGATGTACTAAGACTCCATCTTTATAGATTGTCGTATATAGTATGTTTGTTAGAGGAATGTCTTTTGTCACATTCTTCTGCGCGCCAACATATATCAAACGCTTGTTCGTAAAAATCAGACGCCCTGCATCCAATTGAACGAAGCGTGTTATTTCGTTTCCGATAACGTTCATAGAACCAGCCCTTAAGAAGCCACTTTGCCAGCGAACACCTGAATACACAAAATTCATCTGAGTGGTTTTCTCTTGAAAAAGCCCTACATTGTTTATTCTGTGATATATATGTTCTCCTTTATTTAAGTTCAAGCCATAAGTGTCAGCAGAAATCTCTTGAAG
>Ga0256404_1001381_pt1 | contig 58958 bp, 47 predicted proteins | sample RumenRJG_01DNA_FD_185990 | JGI IMG/M metagenome (GOLD analysis project Ga0256404, IMG submission 185990) | Bovine rumen microbial communities from Lethbridge, Alberta, Canada - RJG_01 | ecosystem: Host-associated > Mammals > Digestive system > Stomach > Rumen | place: Canada: Alberta | collected... | reverse complement strand
AAAGTCAGGCCAGAAGGCTCTTGAAGAAGCATTCCTTAACGGCACTGACCCTGAGAAGTATATCGCCGACAACGGTCTTGCAATGGTATCTGACACCAGTGCCATCGAGCCTGTTATCAAGGAGATCCTTGCTGCAAACGAGAAGGCTGTATCAGGTTATCTTGCAGGTGAGGAGAAGAACCTTACATTCCTTATCGGCCAGTCCATGCGCGCTCTTAAGGGCAAAGCGGATCACCAGGTCGTAAGGCAGACACTTATCGATCTTCTTAACGGAATGAAATAATGGACATATTTTTAAGCATCTTACTGGTCTTATTCTTTGTTCTGGTCAACGCCTTTTTCTCGGGTACCGAGATGGCGGTGATATCTTTGAATGATGCGAAAATACATAAGCTCGCTGAAGAAGGCGACAAAAAAGCACGCCGTGTCATTAAGTTCCTGGATAACCCCGGAAACTTTCTTGCGACCATACAGGTAGGCGTTACGCTTGCCGGATTCCTCTCATCAGCTTTTGCGGCTAACAGCTTCGCATCAAGACTGGCCCTGCTTACAGATCCGGGCAATGTACACGCATGGATGGAACCGCTCTGGACAGTTGTGATCACGATTGTTCTGTCCTATTTCTCCCTTGTCCTGGGAGAGCTCGTTCCGAAGCGCATCGCGCAGAACAGGCCTGAGAAGTGGGCTTTTGCTGCTGCAAATATCGTCAAGTTCATAGGCGCGGTATTAAAGCCTTTTGTATGGTTCCTTACCAAGTCAACGAATCTTGTGTTAAAGCTTTTCAGGATCGATCCCAACCAGACTGACAAGCCTGTCACGGAAGAAGAGATCCGTATGATGGTCGATGTCGGTTCCGAGTCAGGCAATATCGAAGATACCGAGAAGGAAATGATCGAGAATGTTTTCGAGTTCAATGACAAGGAAGTATCTGAGATCATGACACACAGGAAGAAGATCGTCTCACTCCCGATCGATGCTGAATATGACGAAGTCATGCGCGTGGCAAGGGAAGAGAAGTTTACGAGAATTCCTGTCTACAAGGATACGATCGACGACATTATCGGAATCCTTCACATAAAGGATCTGATCGGCATTATGCCTCCGACAGAGGATAAACCCTTTAAGCTCGAGAAGTTCATAAGAGAACCTCTCATCGTCCATGAGACACGTAAGATCTCCTCACTTTTCGGTGAGATGAAGAACTGCGGAATGCAGATGGCCGTAATCGTTGACGAATACGGCGGAACGATGGGTATTGCCACTATCGAGGACATGTTGGAAGAGCTCGTTGGCAACATCACAGACGAATTCGACGATGAGACGGATGAGTTCGTCAAGCTCTCGAATGGTGATTATATCGTCAGGGGAGACATGACATTAAGCGACCTTGAAGGCGTTCTTGATATCGAACTCGATAACGATGAGTATGACACCATAGCAGGACTTGTCATATCCCAGCTCGACCGTGTTCCTGAGGAAACTGAAAAGCCTGTAGTCAATTACAAGAACTTAAGGATCAAGGTGTTGAAAGTCGAGGAGAATGCGATTGCCAAGGTCCTTATACACATCAATCCGGTCGTAAAGCCAGATGAAGAAGGCGAAGAGAGTTCCAAAGACGATGAGTAAGTACGACCTTGTCCTCTATGACCTTGACGGCACTTTGTGGGATTCTGTCCCACTCATAATGGAGTGCTTCAGGAAAGCTTATGATATCGTTCTCGGAGGCACAGACAGGACTGATGAGGACCTTATGAGCTATATTGGCAGACCTTTGGGTGACACGTTCACGATGCATGATGACGCTACAAAGGAAAAGCTGATGACTGCGTATCTTGAGTATAACTGCGCCAGGCTCAAAGAAAACGCCGTCCCGCTGTTCCCGGGTGTCTGTGAATTCCTTTCAGAGATAAGGGCAGCCGGTGTCAGACAGGGAGTGGTCACTTCCAAGCGTGAGTCTTCCGCGATGATAACGATCGATCTTTTAGATCTCGAAAAGTATTTCGACACGATGGTCTTCAGGGAGGCAACCGAGAGGGCCAAACCCTACGGCGATCCTCTTATAGAGGCCGCAAGACGCATGGGGATCACGGATATGAGCCGTGTCCTTTATGTCGGAGATGCAGTTCCTGATATCCTTTCGGCCAGGGACTGCGGTGCGGATTTTGCACTGGTAGGATGGACCAGGATGCCGAAAGACGAGTTAAATGACCTCGGACCCGACTATATTATTGAGGTTCCGGAAGGTCTTCCTTGCATTATTAAGGGCACCGAATTATAATGTTTGGTGCTTTTTTACTAAATAATAAATAAGGTGGGTAGGAAAATGTCAAAGACCTCCAAATCCGGAAAGGCAAACAAAAAAGTAGTTTCAGGCGGAGTTATAACTATCGTAGTAGCTTTCGTCCTGATCATCGTATGCTTTTTCACATACATCTCCGGAGTACTTCCCAGAACTCTGACAGGTATTTCTATTACAGAAACACTTCCTGACGGTTCTACAAATACTATCAGGAACTATTCTGTTCTTGAGTCAAATTTCCATTTCAAGGAAGTTTACGATTCATATTCACAGTATGGAATGGTTTCAGAGGACAGACTTGATGAGGTTGTCGGTTCTGAGGGTAAAGAGACATACAGAGATATGCTCCTCAGAGAAACAGCTACTCAGATGAGAACACTGGCTCTTGTCGAGCGTGCAGCAAAGCAGTCCGGATTCATGGAAATGTCCAACGCGTACAAGCTCGCTTCAAAGAATCTCGAGACACTGGAATTCTATGCAACGATGTACGGCTTCCAGTCAGGTACAGCTTATCTCAAGAAGCTTTACGGAACAGGTATGTCAAAGAGAGCTTATGCTGAGTTCTCTTCCAGAGAGATCCTCGTTCAGGAATACGGCAGCTACTTAAAGCAGTTCGATTCCACTATCGTTCCTACAGATGCAGAGATTAAGGCTAAGTACGAAGCGAACAAGAACAACTACTCAACTCTCGATTACAGCTCATACTTCATCAAGGCTGAGACAGACAAGGACGGCAAGGTAACAGGCATGGATGCTGCAGTTGCTGCTGCAAACAAGATCGCTAATGCCACAAAGGATACAGAGTCTTTCAGAAATGCCGTTCTCAACTATGTAACAGAGAAGAAAGATACAGCTGCTATCGCTACATTCGATGATGGTAAGGATCCTACTTTCACAGAGAACTTCTCATATTCTCTCGCATCCTACATGGATAAGGCTGTTAAGGAATATCTCTTTGGTGATAACAAAGAGGGCGACAAGAAGGTCATCCAGACAGAATTCGGCGCTTACGTTATCTATATCTCAAAGAAGTCCATGAATGATGACATGACTGTATCCTACAGAATGCTCACTCTGACTTCCAACCCTAAGAAGAATGCCACAGACGAAGAGAAGGCTGCAGCTCTCCAGCAGACACTTGCTGAAGCTCAGGCACTTTGCCCCAACGGAATGGATCCGCTTTCCTTCTACAAGAAGGTTAAGGAAAAGAGTACTGATGATAATTCAGTTCTTGAAGGCGGATACAAGGCAGGCGTTACAAAGGATTACTTCGTTTCCACAAAGGATGACCCGATCGACTCTGCAGTTGTTGAAGCCGGTAAGTGGCTTTTCGAAGACGGCCGTAAGCAGGGCGATGTCAAGGTAATCCCTTCACAGGACGGAACCACAGTTTACGTATTCTACTTCGAGTCAGCTAATCCTGCTTATGAGATCGTTGTTAAGAATGAGATCATTTCAGAGAGATTTGCCAAGTGGAATACAGATCTCGAGGCAAACAAGCCCGGTTATGAGATCAATGCAGGCTTAATTAAGTATTTAATTTATTAATCTGCTTATTTATTAATATAAATACACCAAGCGCCACTTTAATGAAGTGGCGCTTTTTATTTATTCTGCCGACTGACTTACCCGTTGTTTTCAAGTTAATATGTAAAAGATTTTTATAATCGGATAAGGAGGAAAATTCGATGAAAAAGCTTTTAGCACTGATTCTCGGCCTTTCCATGATGCTTGGTATTGCTGCATGCGGCAAGAAGGTAGAAGTTCCTTCAAAGAGCGATGTAAAGAAAGCGGCTGCAGAAGAGTACGACATGGAATTCACTGTTGACTCTGAAGATATTGCCGATGATGAGAAGTCAGCAGAGTGGGTATTGATCTCCAAGGATGGAACACTCGAACTTACTGTTACCTGGAATTCAAAGAAGCCCGATGAATTTGCGTATGAAGAGGAAGAGCACCCTGAGGCTACTGAGACAGAGCCTGTAGCTTCCGCAGATACCTCTGAGACTACTGAACAGACAACAACTGCTGCTCCTGAGACAACTCCCGCTACATCAGAAGATACTTCAGCTGAATCTTCCTCAAGCGATTCAACTGCTTCAACTGTTAATGTAAACGGAACAAAGTTCGTTAACTTTGACGAGATGAACTTCTACATCAATGGTGTTAAGTACACTCTCGGAAAGACAACACTTCAGGACATGATCGATGCAGGCGCACCTTTCAAGGACGGCGAACTCGAGAACGCAAAGAACAACGTTAAGTCTCACTATCAGTCTGCACCTATCAAGCTCGATATCGGTTCAGGTTACAATGTATCCGTATACTGCTTTAATGAGACAGATTCAGGCAAGCCTATGAACGAGTGCTACATCAACGAGATCTACGTTCATATCAACATCAATTCTTCTGAACAGCAGACCAAGCTTACTTTTGATTTCCCGCTTTCATTAAGCATGGATGATCTTAAGGCAAATGCAGGCGAGCCTACAGAGAAGCCTTACCACAACGAGGACAACCCGAAGTACACATATGACTACCTCGAGTACACAAAGAAGTCCAAGAAGTTCATGAACAGAAACAGATACAGATTCGAGTTCACAAATGGTAAACTCCAGGGCTTCTATATGACATACATTCCTTAACCGGAATTAAGCAGATTGACTAATAAGGCTGTTCTTTTACGGAACAGCCTTTATTATTTGCTTGTTTAATTTTCAAATAGCATGTGGTATTTTATATAGCGATATTCGGAATAGGAGGAATATTAAAATGAAAAAGCTTTTGGCACTTATTCTCGGCCTTTCAATGATGCTCGGAATTGTCGCATGTGGCAAGAAGGTAGAAGTTCCTTCAAAGAGCGATGTTAAGAAAGCTGCTGCAGAAGAGTATGACATGGAGTTCTCAGTTGATTCTGAGGATGTTGCTGATGACGAGAAGACCGCTGAGTGGGTTTTGGTATCCAAGGACGGCACTCTCGAAGTAACTGTTACATGGGACGCTAAGAAGCCTGAAGACTTCGAGTTCGATGATAAGGAAATCAGCGAACCTACAACAGATACAACAGAGTCTGAGACAACAACTACAACTGAGGCTACAACAACCACAACAGAAGAGACAACGACAACAGCTGATACTGCTGATACTTCTGCTGCAAACACAGATGACAGCACAGCTGCTACAAACCCTAACCCTACAGGAGCTAAGTATGTTAACTTTGCTGACATGAGCTTCTACATCAAGGGCAAGAAGTACACACTCGGAAAGACAACACTTCAGGATCTTATCGATGACGGTGTTCCTTTCCAGGACGGTGAGCTTGACGATGCTAAGAACAACCTTAAGTCTCACTATCAGTCTTCTTACATCAAGCTTGATCCCGGTACAAAGGATTGCTATGTCTGGATCGAAGTATTCAACGATTCAGATAAGGGTAAGCCGATGAACGAGTGCTACATCAACGAGATCATGTTCAAGATCGTTAATGATGCAGGCAAGAATCAGACATTCGTCTCATTTGACTTCCCGATCTCTCTTACAATTGAAGAGCTTAAGGCAAATGCAGGTGAGCCTACAGAGAAGCCTTATCACAACGAGGACAACCCGAAGTACATTTATGACACACTTGCTTGGACACAGAAGGGCAAGAAGTTCATGAACAGAAACAGAATCGAGTTCGAATTCAGAAACAATGAATTAAGAGAATTCACTATGTTCTACATTCCCTGATCTGACGGGTTAATAAGTTCTGAACACATGGAGTTGTCTCAAAAGTGACTAGTTCACATAGAGGCAGCTCCTTTTAAATTGTTCAAAACCGGACGCAAAAGGCTTATAAAGCCGTCAAAAATCGAGTATCAAGGGTCGATTTTGTAGAAAACTTCATTTCCGGACATGCTAACGCCGGCTCAGGATGTTTTCTGAACTGTTTTTTGTGTTTTTCTAAGCTGATTCGGAAAGCGGAAACAGCGCTTGTCCGATCCGCCCGCTTTGTATTCGGTTGTGGAGTTTGTTGAGGTCAAATGCTATTGCTAACAATGTGTATTCCGTAGCAACATTTTCTTTGCCCCGCATAAGGAACCTCTTAAAACCGTAATCCTGTTTGGTTATTCCAAAGACGCCTTCGGCTTGTATGGATCTGTTGACTCGCAGTTGGATCCCTTTTTCTGAAGTGATATTGTCTCGGCTTTCCTGTCTGAATGCATCGAAGACCTCACTTACCTTAATACTCTTTGTGTATTGACCTTTGTAACACTTGCCGTAGTATGGACAGTCTTCACAGGATTCGCATTTATAAATCTTAATCGTGCTCTCATAACCCGTAAAGCCTTTCTTATGTTTGTTTCCTGAGAACTTGAGTATCCTTCCGCCTTTACAGGTGAATTCATCCTTTTCCCCGTCGTAATCCATTGCAAGCCTGAATTCCATATCCTTTTGGAATTTCTTTGTTTTGGAATACTCGTAGTTGGATGGTTTTATATACGATGTGATCCCATTGCGCTTGAGATAGTCGTAGTTCTCTTCGCTCTCGTAGCCTGCATCGGCAATCAGATTGTCGAAGTTCCTGCCATAGTTTCTGTTAAGCTTGTCCAGAAAAGGAATAAGAGTACGCACATCAGATCGTTCAGCAGATACATCTATTCCAACTATGTATTCGCTCTCAACTGCTGCCTGGATGTTATAGCCCGGCTTTAACTGACCGTTACGCATATAGTCTTCTTTCATATGCATAAAGGTCGCATCTTTATCTGTCTTCGAATAACTGTTCCTGCCTTTAAAAGTGTCTCGAGCTTCTTCGTACTTTTGCTGTCTTGCCTTAAAGTCTTCTATTGTTTCTATCTGTTTTTGTAATTTTGTCTTTCTCTTGCCTGAGCCATAAACAAATTCAGTTCCCTGGCAGTCCGCTATCAGCACAAGATCGCTCAGAACCTTCTGTAGATACTGAGCCGTGATGCATTCAGGAACAACGGTGATGCCCAATTCCTCTTTGAGATATTTTGTTGCCTTTATCTGGAGCTTTGCTTCGCTCTTTTCAATAAATCCACGCCATACAAAGGAATACTTATTGGCATTGGCTTCTATCTTTGTTCCGTCGATAAACAGGTTCTCAAATTGTATTTCGTCTGCTTCAGCCAACAGATTAACCAACTGAATAAGCAGGCCTTCTACACAATGCGTTAGATGCTTTTGGCGGAATCTTGCTATGGTGTTATGGTCAGGAACCTTTTCTCCTCTGAGCAGATACATAAATGCCAGATTTAACTTACAGGCTTTTTCTATCTCTCGCGAAGAATAGATATGCTGTGAATATGCATATACCACTATTTTGAACAGAGTCTTCGGTTCGACTGCAGGATTTCGTCCTTCGGACGAGTAGGTCAGGTACAATTCCTTGTAATCTATCTCCTCTAAGACCTGATCTATGAGTCGCACTGAATCGTCTACGGGAATTAAACATTCGGTTTGAATTGGAAGTGACAGTTGAATATAGCTCCCGTTTTTGCTATAGTCAGACTGTAATGTTAGATGTTTATGCACAAAAATATTCTAACAATAAATGGGTCCTTCGGGACCCATTTTCTTTTGAAATAGTTAGGGGCTATCTCTTTCTGTTTTGAGACAACCTCTTTTGTGTTTAAGATTGACAACCTACCATTCGTATAGTATTTTTAACTCAATTCAAACAAACCGTTGACGGAGAGTGAGTAGCTTAAAGGAAACCGTTCAAAGAGAGCCCGGGATGGTGAGATCCGGACACAAAGACCTTTTAGCGAATGGACTCCGGAGGGCGCGGAGGAAAGGGCTAACCCCCAAGTATATTGCGACGTGAGGCACGCGTAAGTTGCCGGAGATATGTTGGTATCTCTTAAGAGCACGAGTCAGATCGTGAAGCAAGGTGGCACCGCGGATATAAGATTATTCGTCCTTGACTTAAAGACAATGGATCTTTAGTCAGGGGCTTTTTTATTGCCTTTGACTGGAGAAATAAGCCGGAGGTGACTTATATGAAAGTAGTGCCATCAATCGATGAAGTCAGAAAGATTGCTGAAAGCGGCAAATACGATGTCGTACCGCTCAGCTGTGAGATACTGTCTGATTTCACCACACCCATCGAGACTATCAGGATCTTAAAGAACGCTTCGACTCACGCATACATGCTGGAGTCTGCCATGGCAAATGAACGATGGGGAAGATATACATTCCTGGGCTTTGACCCCAAGCTTGAGATCACCTGCATCAACGGCGAGATAACATATGGCGATAAGACTGAGAAGACTGATGATCCGTCTAAGATCATAAGAGAGATCATGTCCCACTTCAAAAGCCCCAGATTCGATAATCTGCCTTCATTTACAGGCGGCCTTGTAGGATATTTCTCATACGATTACCTCGGATATGCCGAGCCGACAGCAAAGTGCGATGTTACAGACGAAGAGAATTTCAAGGATGTAGACCTCATGCTTTTCGATAAGGTCATAGCATTCGACCACGTAAGACAAAAGCTTGTCCTGATCGCGAACATGTCCTTGGAAGACATCGATAACGGTTATCAGGAGACAGTAGGAGAACTTGAATCTCTAATAGATTTTCTTAAGAACGGCGCGAAAAGTGACGAGCCTGAAGGAAAGCTCCTCTCTGAAGTAAAGCCCCTTTTCTCAAAGGAAGAATACTGCGCCATGGTCGAAAAGGCGAAGCACCATATTTTCGAGGGAGACATATTCCAGATAGTCCTTTCCAACAGGCTTTCAGCCTCATTCGAAGGCAGCCTTCTTAACACATACAGGATCTTAAGGACCGTCAATCCGTCCCCTTATATGTTCTATTTTGCCGGAACCGATGTCGAGGTCGCAGGAGCATCCCCGGAGACACTGGTAAAGCTTGAAGACGGCATACTGCATACATTCCCGCTCGCGGGAACGAGGCCGCGCGGAAAGACGGATGAAGAGGACAGAAGACTTGAAGCAGAGCTCCTGGCTGACGAGAAGGAGCTTGCCGAGCACAATATGCTCGTAGACCTCGGACGTAATGACCTCGGCAAGATCAGCGAATTCGGCTCTGTAGAGGTCGAAAAGCTGAGGAGCATCGAGCGTTATTCCCATGTTATGCATATAGGTTCCACTGTAAGGGGCAGGATCGCATCTGGCTACGACGCTCTCGATGCGATCGAGGCAGTCCTTCCTGCAGGAACCCTTTCCGGTGCTCCGAAGATCCGTGCATGTCAGCTTATCGGACAGCTCGAGAACAACAAGCGCGGCATCTACGGCGGTGCGATCGGATATATCGATTTTACGGGCAACATGGATACATGTATCGCGATCAGGATCGCATACAAGAAGAACGGCAAAGTCTTCGTAAGGAGCGGTGCCGGAATTGTTGCCGACTCTGTTCCCGAGAAAGAATACGAAGAGTGCCTTAACAAAGCCAGGGCAGTCCTCAATTCACTGAATCTTGCCCAGGAGGTATAAGTAATGATCCTTCTTATAGATAATTATGACAGTTTCTCATATAACCTCTATCAGTTCATAGGGGAGATCGATCCTGATATCAAAGTTATCCGTAATGACGAGATGACCGTATCTGAGATCAGATCCCTTGCTCCTGACAGGATCATCCTGTCACCCGGTCCCGGCAGGCCGGAAGATGCAGGCGTCATAGTAGAAGTCGCCGCAACTATACACGATATCCCGATCCTGGGCGTCTGCCTTGGACACCAGGCCATCTGCAAGGCGTATGGCGCCGTTATCACTTATGCTGACAAGCTCATGCACGGCAAGCAGTCAGATGTGGGTCTCTATTCATATTGCCCTCTTTTTAAGGGGATAGGGGACCGCACCAAGGTCGCACGCTACCACTCGCTTGCCGCTGATCGTGATACGATCCCTGATTGTCTCCAGGTGACTGCCGTTGCAGATGACGGTGAGATCATGGCTGTCCAGCACAAGGAGTATCCTATCTTCGGAGTCCAGTTCCATCCGGAATCGATCCTTACGCCGGAAGGAAAGAAAATGCTGGAAAACTTTCTTAGTATCAACTGACTGCCTGAGGCAATAACCACCCCCTTAAAAACAGCCCGCGGGCCCCAAGGCGGCCGAGGGCTGTTTTATATATAAAAAAGAATATTTCCTATAAAATTCAGTCTTCACTAAAAAAGTTGTTGACAAAATTTGTCTGTATCTATATAATTCTTTACTGCGTCGTAATGGGTTTGGGCAACTATGCCTATTTCTCTTGACGGAAAAGAATTTTTATGGTAAATAAAAATACTTTTCAACCAAGAAACCGCTTAAACCATGTGTTTTTAAGCTTTGTGTGAGGTGATTCGTTAACAATGGTCCATTCCGTAAAACAAGGCAAGACAGAGCGACAGTCGTATTCCAAGATCAAAGAAGTAATCGAGGTGCCTAACCTTATCGAGAACCAGAAGCAGTCCTATCAGTGGTTCATCGACGAGGGTATGCAGCAGATTTTCGACGAAGTATCGCCGATTACTGATGATCAGGGTAAGTACGAGGTCTATTTTGTCGGAAAGATCTTCGATTCTGAGAATCCCTGTGATCCCACAGGTAAGGAAAAGGAAGGCAAAGGCAAGAAGAGCAAGGAGCCCAAGACTCCCGTTAAGCTCACTAAGTCTGCAATTATTGACAGCTGCAAGAAGAATGACAGCAACTATGCCGCTCCTTTAAGCATTCAGCTCAGACTCCACAACAAGATCGACGGAACAGTTACAGATGAGACTGCTTTCGTCGGCAATTTCCCGATCATGACAGATCAGGGTACATTTATCGTCAACGGCGCAGAGCGTGTCGTCATCAACCAGATCGTAAGATCTCCCGGAGCTTACTATTCCGAGATGAGATCCAAGATGGGTAACAGACTTCTTTCTGCTGAACTTATCCCTTACAGAGGATCATGGATCCTTATCGAAGAGGATGAGAAGGAAAGCAAGCTTAATGCAAAAGAGAGAGCTCTTAAGGCTGCTGGTTCTCCTGATGCAAATACAGATCCTGACGAATATAACCTTATCTACATCGTAGTAGATAAGTCACATAAGATCTCACTCTCAGTATTCCTGAGATGCTTAGGCCTCGTTTCTGACGAGGACATCATCAACATGTTCGGTGATGAAGAGTGCCTCAGAATGACTCTTGAGAAGGATGAGACAAAGAATGCTGCTGATCCTTATACTGCAGCACTCCAGGAGTTCTTCAAGAAGGTTCGTAACAACGAGCCCTTCACAGTTGATAATGCGAAGAACATCCTCAACAAGACATATTTCGATTCATTGAGATACGATCTCGAGAGAGTAGGTATCTACAAGGTCAACAAGAAGTTCGAGTTCTCCGGAAGAATCATCGGAAGCAAGACAGCTGACAACGTAGTTACAGAAGATGGTGAGCTTATCTGCAAGAAGAACACCGTTGTTACAGAAGAGATCGCTAAGAAGATCGAAGATTCAGGCGTTATGGCTGTTCAGATCTTCCCCAGAAAGCTCGTTCGCGCAGCTGATGAGGATGAGTTCGAGGATGTACCTCTCAAGGTCATCGGTAACGGCAGAGTTGACGCTGAGGTCTTCATCGCTAACAGCATCTCAAAGGCTGATTTCAAGAAGTTCGATATCACAAGAACAGGCGTTAACGAGAAGGTTAGAGCAAGTGTCTTGAGAGAGATCATCGAAGCAGTCAAGGAAGAGGGCAAGAATGACATTGCTGCCCGTCTTGAGGCTGCAATGGCTGAGCGTAAGGAAGACCTCATGCCCAGAAACCTCACGATCGATGATATCTATGCATTCGTTTCTTACTACATCGGCCTCCACAGAGGTGTCGGCAGAATCGACAACATCGACCACTTGGGCAACAGAAGAGTTAAGTCTGTAGGCGAGCTCCTTCAGAACCAGCTCCGTACAGGTATCCAGAGAGTCGAGAAGAATACAAGAGACAGAATCTCTCAGATCTCCAGCAAAGAGGGCGAAGTTGTTACAGCTACAAGCCTTGTTAACACAAGACCTTTGAGCGCTGCATTCAGAGAGTTCTTCGGTTCATCACAGCTCTCAGCATTCGCTGACCAGAACAACCCGCTGGCTGAGCTTACAAACAAGAGAAGACTTTCCGCATTGGGTCCTGGCGGTATCTCTCGTGAGAGAGCTTCAATGGAAGTCCGCGATATCAACCCTACACACTACGGACGTATGTGTACTATCGAGACACCGGAAGGTCAGAACATCGGACTTATGACCTCTCTTGCTATCTATGCACGTATCAACAAGTATGGTTTCATTGAGACACCTTACAGAAAGTACGACAAGGAAGCTCAGAGAGTTACAGATGAAGTTGTTTACATGTCCGCTGACGAAGAGGATGAGTACAACATCGCTCAGGCTAACGAGCCTATCGACGAAGAAGGACGTTTCATCGGCAAGAAGATCGTATGCCGTTACTTGGACCAGTTCCTGCAGCTTGACCCTGATCAGGTCGACTACATGGACGTATCTCCTAAGCAGCTCGTATCCGTATCTACAAGCCTTATCCCGTTCCTTGGTAACGACGACGCTAACCGTGCCCTCATGGGTTCCAACATGCAGCGTCAGGCCGTACCTCTCATAAAGCCTGAAGCACCTATCATCGGTACAGGTATGGAATACCGTGCAGCTAAGGACTCCGGCGTATGTATCGTCGCTTCACACGACGGTGTCGTTTCCTTCGTTGCAGCAGATAAGATCGAAGTTACAACAGCAGAAGGCACTGTAGATACATACATGCTCGCTAAGTATCAGAGATCCAACCAGAGCACATGCATCAACCAGCGTCCTATCGTTGCCATCGGCGACAAAGTAAAGGCCGGCGATACTATCGCAGACGGTCCTGCTACAGACAATGGTGAGCTTGCATTAGGACGTAACGTTCTCATCGGATTCACAACATGGGAAGGTTATAACTACGAGGACGCTGTTCTCGTAAATGAAAGAATCGTTAGAGATGATGTTTATACATCTATCCATATCGAAGAGCACGAGTGCGAAGCACGTGAGACAAAGCTCGGTGCTGAGCAGATCACAAGAGAAGTTCCTAACGTAAGTGATGAAGCTCTCTCCAACCTCGACGAGAACGGTATCGTTATGATCGGTGCTGAGGTTAAGGACGGAGACATCCTCGTTGGTAAGGTATCACCTAAGGGTGAGACAGACCAGACAGCTGAAGAGAGACTTTATAAGGCAATCTTCAACGAGAGAGCAAGAGAAGTTAAGGATACTTCAAAGCGTGTTCCTCACGGCGGTTCCGGCGTAGTTGTTGACGTTGTTGTTTCCACAAAGGATACAAACGGCAACCTTAAGAACGGTGTTGACAAGAGAGTCCGCGTTTATGTCGCTCAGAAGAGAAAGCTCTCTATCGGCGATAAGATGGCAGGACGTCACGGAAACAAGGGTGTCGTCTCCAGAGTACTTCCTGAAGAGGATATGCCTTTCTTACCTGATGGTACAACACTCGATATCTGCTTGAACCCGTTGGGCGTTCCTTCCCGTATGAACATCGGTCAGCTCCTCGAGGTACACCTCGGACGTGCTGCCAAGGCACTCAACTGGAAGATCGCTACACCTGTATTCGACGGTGCAAACGAGAACGACATCGCTGATGCATTCGAGCTTGCAGGCATCGATAAGGACGGTAAGACAGTCCTTTACGACGGACGTACAGGTGAACCTTTCGAGAACAGAGTTACTGTAGGTATCATGTACTACATGAAGCTGCACCACCTTGTTGACGACAAGATGCACGCAAGATCTACAGGACCTTACTCACTCGTTACACAGCAGCCTTTGGGCGGTAAAGCTCAGTTCGGCGGACAGAGATTCGGTGAGATGGAAGTTTGGGCACTCGAAGCTTACGGTGCTGCTCATACTCTCCAGGAGATCCTCACAGTTAAGTCCGATGATATCGAAGGCCGTTCAAAGACATATGACGCCATCATCCGCGGCAAGAACATTCCTGAACCGGGTATCCCTGAGTCATTCAATGTCCTTGTTAACGAGTTGAAGGCATTGGCACTCGATGTCCGCACATACACAGACGATAAGGAATATATCGCTGAGGACAGACAGTCATTTGACACATACAGTGAAATGGATGAGTCAACAAGAGCTTCACTTGACGGTGAAGACGCAGAGTCTCCTTCCGATATTTTCAGCGAAGGCTTCGTAGAAGCTGATGAGCTCGGAAACATCAAGGAAGAAGAGGGCGACTTCGGTGACGATTTCGCCGGCGATGACGACGACATGTAAAGGAGATAAAAGATAGATATGAATGATCAGAATCATCTTACAAAAATAAGTATTCAGCTTGCATCTCCTGAGGTCATCAAGAGCTGGTCACACGGTGAGGTAAAGAAGCCGGAGACCATTAACTACCGTACTCAGAGACCTGAGGTCGACGGTCTTTTCTGCGAAAAGATCTTCGGACCTACAAAGTCTTGGGAATGCCGTTGCGGAAAGTATAAGAAGATCAGATTTAAGGGCATGATCTGCGATAAGTGCGGAGTCGAGGTCACAAAGAACACAGTTCGCCGTGAGAGACTCGGTCACATCCAGCTCGCTACACCTGTATCACACATCTGGTACTTCAAGACTCAGCCTTCCAAGATCGGCACATTGCTTGACCTTACAGTAAAGCAGCTTGAGAGTGTACTTTACTATTCCAAGTACATCGTAATCGATCCTGGCAACAGCGTTGAGACAGGTATCAACAAGTACGACATCATTACAGAAGATCAGTACAAGAGCATCAGAGAAAAGTGCGGCAAGGATTCTTTCGTAGCAAAGATGGGTGCCGAGGCTATCAAGATCCTCTTAGCTGAGCTCAATATCGATGAGATCATCGAACAGCTCCAGGAAGAGAAGGTCGGTTCTGTAAGCACACAGAAGCGTCTTAAGATCAACAAGAGACTTGAGATTGCAGAAGCTTTCAAGGCTTCCGGCAACAAGCCTGAGTGGATGATCCTTGACGTTATCCCGGTTCTTCCTCCGGAACTCCGTCCTATGGTACCTTTGGATGGCGGCCGTTATGCTACTTCAGATCTTAACGATCTCTACAGAAGAGTTATCGGCAGAAACAACCGTCTTAAGAAGCTTTTGGACCTCGGTGCTCCTGAGATCATTGTAAGAAACGAGAAGAGAATGCTTCAGGAAGCAGTTGACGCGTTGATTGACAACGGCCGTCACGGCACACCTGTTAAGGGTTCCACATCTGCTACAAGCAACAGACAGCTCAAGTCACTTTCTGACATGCTCAAGGGTAAGCAGGGCCGTTTCAGACAGAACCTCCTCGGTAAGCGTGTAGACTACTCCGGACGTTCAGTTATCATCGTAGGACCTGAGCTTAAGATGCATCAGTGCGGTCTCCCTAAGGAGATGGCATTGGAGCTCTTCAAGCCCTTCGTAATCAAGAAGCTCGTTGAGATCAACGATAAGCTCAATATCAAGACCGCCAGAAGACAGGTAGACGCAAGAGTTCCTGAGGTATGGGATATTCTCGAAGACATCATCAGAGATCATCCGGTACTCTTGAACCGTGCTCCTACACTCCACAGACTTTCAATCCAGGCATTCGAGCCTGTTCTCGTTGAAGGTCGTGCTATCAAGCTCCATCCGCTCGTCTGCACAGGCTTTAACGCAGACTTCGACGGTGACCAGATGGCTGTACACGTACCGCTTTCTGCAGAAGCTCAGGCAGAGGCTAGATTCCTCATGCTTTCTACAAACAACCTCTTGAAGCCTCAGGATGGTAAGCCGGTTACAGTTCCTACACAGGATATGATCCTCGGCTGCTACTACCTCACAATGGAAGTAGAGCACGATAAGGGCGAAGGCATGGTTTTCTCTTCTATCGATGAGGCTCAGATGGCTTATGACGAGCACCAGATCACACTTCACAGCATGATCAAGGTTCGTATCACAAGAGAAGTTAACGGCAAGATGGAGACAGGTCTCGTAGAGTCCACACTCGGAAGATTCATCTTCAACCAGATCGTTCCTCAGGATTTGGGATTTGTTGACAGAACAAAGCCTGAGAACCACTTGAAGCTTGAGATCGACTTTGAGCACCTTGCTGATCAGAAGGCAAAGGCTGCAGCTGCCAAGGAAAAGAATCCTGATGCTGAGTCAAAGTTCGAGTTCGCTCTCGGTAAGAAGAAGCTCGAGAAGATCATTGCTAAGTGCATCGCTGTACACGGCCTCGAGAGAACAACAATCTTCCTCGATGACGTTAAGGCTATGGGTTACAGATTCTCTACTATCTCCGGTATCTCAATCGGTATCGAAGACATGATCATCCCTGATATCAAGGATAAGATGATCGCAGAAGGTGACGAGAGAGTTGAAGAGATCAACGAAGCTGCTGAAGAAGGATTCTTCACAGAGACAGAGCGTCACAACGAGGTTACTAAGGTTTGGTCTGAGACTACAAACAACATCACAAAGGCATTGATGGACAACCTCGATATCTATAACCCGATCAGAATGATGGCTGACTCCGGTGCCCGTGGTTCTAACAACCAGATCAAGCAGCTCGCAGGTATGCGTGGTCTTATGCAGGATACAACCGGTAACACCATCGAGATCCCGATCAAGTCCAACCTCCGTGAAGGTATGAATGTGCTCGAGTTCTTCATCTCCTCACACGGTGCCCGTAAGGCTCTCTCCGATACAGCTCTTAAGACAGCTGAGTCAGGTTACCTTACAAGACGTCTCGTTGACGTTGCTCAGGCAGTTGTTGTTACTGAGGAAGATTGCGGTACTGATGACTTCACATGGGTTAAGGAGATCACAGAGGTTTCCAACAAGCACACCAATGTCATCAAGTCTCTTAACGACCGTCTCTATGGCCGTTATGCTGCAGAGGACATCGTCAACTATCAGACAGGCGAAGTTATCGTTAAGAAGAATGAACTTATCGATGCTCTCAAGGCAGAGGATATCTGCAAGTCTGTAGATCTCGCTAAGAAGGCAGCTGAAGAGGCAAGACAGGCTGTTAAGGATTCTGTTAAGATCAAGGGCGCTGAGACACCTGAGAAGCTCGCTGAGCATGACAAGAAGGTTGCAGCTAAGATCGCTGAGGCTGAGGCTTCCGGCAAGATCCTTACAAAGCAGCAGATCGAAGACTTGGGCAAGCTCAAGATAAGATCAGTATTTGACTGCCGCTCCAGAAGAGGCGTCTGCACAAAGTGCTACGGTATCAACCTTGCTACAGGACGTCCTGTTGCAGTTGGTGAAGCTGTCGGTATCATCGCAGCTCAGTCAATCGGTGAGCCTGGTACACAGCTTACAATGAGAACGTTCCACTCCGGTGGTATCGCTGCTTCAGGTGAAGATATCACTCAGGGTCTCCCTCGAGTTACAGAGATCTTCGAGGCAAGAGATCCTAAGGGTCACGGTATCATCTCTTCTGTTCCGGGTTCTGTTAAGATCGTTGAGAACGAGAAGACAAAGCAGAAGACTATAGTTGTAACTCCTGTTTACGACGAGGGTGTCGAGCCTATCAGAGATGCTAAGGGTAATCCAATCGAGAAGATGGAATACAAGGTTCCTTCTCACGCTACTCTTACAGTAACTGACGGTCAGGTAATCGAAGCCGGCGATCAGATCATCGACGGTAAGATCGATCCTAAGGAGATCCTCAGAGTTAAGGATATCCGTGCCGTTCAGAAGTACATCATCTCTGAGATCACAAAGGTTTACTACACAGGTGGTGGTGTAAACATCAACGATAAGCACATCGAGATCATCACAAAGCAGATGATGAGAAGAGTACAGATCGACGATCCGGGTGATACAGGCTTCATGACAGGTACAACTGTTGACTGGTATAACTTCATTTCCAGAAACAGAGACTGCGAAGAGCAGGGTAAGAAGCCCGCTAACGGCAAGACCATCCTCCTCGGTATCGCTAAGGCAGCAAGTGCTTCTGACTCCTTCATGTCAGCTGCATCCTTCCAGGAAACAGCTAAGGTTCTTACAGATGCTGTTATCAAGGGTAAGGTCGATCCGCTCATCGGTATCAAGGAGAACGTCATCATCGGTGCGCTCATTCCTGCTGGTACCGGTATCAAGGCTCACAGCGATATCACAGCTGTTCCTGTTATCAAGGCAAACAGCAAGCTTATCACCGGCCACGAGTATGGTGAAGCTGAGAGCGACGCTGAGTTGTTCGCTAACGAATACCTTGATCAGGTTCAGGCCCGCAATGACCTTTTGGACGAACAGGACCGCCTCGAGTCACAGCTTGACTCAGATCTTATCAAGGATAAGAAGTAACTTTTTTGTCCCGCAATTGTAAACCAACAGCGGGTCCACACAGTTTATAATGACGCCGGAGGGATATTTTCTCCTCCGGCGTTTTTCTTTTGGAAACGCAGTAAACATAAGAGTTTTTGGGCAAACAGCAGGTCCCGAGCCTGAAAATTGCCACAAAAAGCCCGGGAAAGCTATTGTAAAATGTCAATATCGTTATTTTCGGGCACGGAGAGATATGAAGAAAATAGTATTTAAGTTTAATAAAAAGCAGCATATTCTTGCTGTCGCTACGGGATTTTTTGCAGCTCTCCCCGTATTATGCCTGCCTATAGGCCTTCGTGAAGGCATGACGCCTGCCATGGCAGTATCTCATGCTTATGAGGCTGTTTTCGGAAAAGAGAATAATGAAGATGGTGAAGTCGTAATTGAAGACTGGGCTCTGGTAGGTGACAAGAATGAGCTTATCAGTGCAGATTCAGATTACGATATCGATGATCCCGGTGCTGTAGAGCCGGGTGAACCTCCGGAACCCGGTGAGGAACCTGATTCCACTAAGTCCACAGAGGTAAACGGCACATTAAGCTACAGCGATATCCCTGCATTTGTTGTATATCAGAAGTACGATAATTCCAATCTCCCTGTAGAGCTCCTGGATCCTGAATTCTTTACGGAAGATAATTCAGTACAGTATGTTAGAGCCAGCCAGTCGATCCTCAAGAAGACTCCTGACATGGCGTCTACAACGATCACTTCGCTTCACGTAGGCCAGCAGCTTACACGTGTCGGAATCGGCGATACATGGTCGAAGGTCGTTACCGAGAAGGGTGCAGAGGGATACGTTCTTACAGAATCCATCCAGGATACAATGGTTACCGTAAAGGTAGACAGAGTTGTATGGGTAGATACAGGAAGCCTTATCATTCGAAAAGAGCCTTCAGCTTCTTCAGAGCAGATCGGCATCGTTAATCAGGATGCAAGACTCTATGCAAGCGCTATCGTAGGTGATAAGTGGTATAAGGTTAAGACATCAAGCGGCAAGGTCGGATACGTATATAAGTCTTACACGACTTCCATGGCTCCGCCGACTCCTACACCTACTAATACTCCGAAGCCGAAGAATACAAGCAATAATTCTTCCAGCAGTAAGAGCAGTTCTTCAAAGACTACAACCAAGTACGGAAATACTAAGAGACTCCCGAAGATCACCGGTAAGAACGGTCAGAGTATCGTTAATATCGCAAAGTCTATGCTCGGTGTTAAATACAAGTTCGCAGGAGCTTCCTCAAAGGGAATCGACTGCTCAGGTCTCGTTATGTATTGCTATGCTCAGGTAGGTGTCTCAGTGCATCACGGTGCTACACAGATCTGGAAGAGATCCGGTGTAAGCGTACCGAGAAGCCAGATCAAGGTAGGAGATGTTATCTGCTACGATTACGGCAGCTACTGCGGACACGTTGCGATCTATGTCGGTAATGGACAGGTAATCCACGCATCAAGCACCAGAGGTAAGGTCTGCTACGGAAACCTCGACATGATGAAGATCAAAGCGATAAAGAGAATTATCCAGTAAATAACGAAGGCGGTCAGTTGGCCGCCTTTTTTATGCATGCATATTAAAAAACGATTCTGAAAAAGATAGCTGCCAGCAATACCAGGCAATAGATGAAGCATAATATGCCAAAAACAACCGGATGCATTTTAATCTTGTTGGCAACTATGCATTCGATAAAGAAAAACACTGAAAAAACAGCAGCGGCAATCAAACATGTCAGTATGCGCTGAATGAGCTGCTTTCTCCATTCGCTTTTGGCATCTCTGACTTTCTGATTATATTCGGAAATGATTTCTTCAAAGTTCTCAAACTTCCTATAGTAGATATCGTCTTCGTCTAATTTCGATTCCGGACCGGTTTTCATTTGAGCTGCGATATGTTCTTTATTTAGATAAAAACTCACTCTAAAGCTATGAATATCAGTTTCCGGATCATTGATGATATGATGACGACGTCCATAAGGAATAAATGCAGTTCCGACAGTTCCGGCCGGAATAACAGTGTGATCGTACTGTTTGTCGTCAGAAAGGGTAGCGTCAATAACCTGATTTATGTCGACAATTCTGACGTCCTCAGTAAGAGTTACTTTTGAGAGAAAAGCAGGACTTGCTGTCGTGCCTTCTACGCGCTCAGCGGACAGGTAGCCTAGGAAACACCAAAGCAACACCAGAATTACAGTTACTATTATTGGAACTTTTTTGCTTATATTCATATTGTTTCCCCATAATAAAGCAAATCCCAAAAGGGATAGATCCATTAATTATCCATCTATCATTTTAAACATCATAAAGGTAACTTTAAAGCCACCTTTTTTACCTTTGTCTGTTGGACTTGAATGTGCCTATGATTTACAATTCTTATGTAATGGATATTTCCTTAAGGAGTTAATAGATAATGGCTGAAAGAACACTTTACGGTTTTTTGGACGAACTTTCTTCAGGCGCACCCACACCCGGCGGCGGCGGAGCATCAGCAGTATGCGGCGGTATCGCTGCAGCTCTTGGCTCAATGGTCGGTAATCTTACGAGCGGTAAGAAGAAGTATGCCGAATACCAGGAAGAGATAGAAGTGGCTATCGCCAAGTGCGGTTCACTCGTAAAGGAATTCGAGGCACTGGGTGAGAAGGATGAGGAGGTTTTCGAGCCTCTCGCAAAAGCTTATTCCATTCCGAAGGACCAGGAAGGCAGAGATGAGATCCTTGAAGGTGTTCTCAAGCAGGCGAGCACGGCACCTTTCGAAGTAGTCGAAAAGGCGTACGAGACAGCTCTCGTTCTTGCGCGTCTTGCTGTTATCGGTTCAAGACTTGCGATAAGTGACGTCGGTGTTGCTGCAGCAGCCTGTGATACGGCAGCAAAGGGTGCGGCAATGAATGTCTATATCAATACAAAGTCCATGAAGGACAGAGCATATGCTGAAGACCTCAATAAGAAAACGGATGATCTGGTAGCTCAGACATCAGAGATCTGTGCTAAGGTCTATGAGCAGGTAAAAACAATTCTGATCGGCGGTTAATGAGATGATAAGACTTGGTGGCAAGGAAGTTGCAGATAAGATAATGGAAGATCTCAGAGTTAAAGTCTCTGAGTTAAAGAGCAAGGGTGTAAGCCCCAAGCTTGCTATCCTGCGTGTAGGTGCAAGAGAGGATGACTTAGCTTACGAGCGCGGAGTGCTCAAGCGCTTTGAGACTATCGATGTCGAAGTAGAAGTTACAGCTCTTGATGCAGGCGTATCACAGGACGAGCTGGATAAGGCTTTCGACAGTATCAATAACGATCCCAAGGTTCACGGAATCCTTGTATTCAGACCTTTACCGAAGCCGCTTAGTGACGAACATATGAGAAGAACGATCGATCCCGGCAAGGATGTCGACTTCATGGATATCCGTAATATGGAAAATGTTCTTGCAGGTGTTCCCGGTGCTGCCGCTCCCTGTACGGCAGAAGCTGTTATGGCCCTGATCAAGCACTATAACATCGAGACAAAAGGCAAGAAGGTCACAGTAGTAGGAAGAAGCCTTGTAATCGGAAAGCCCGTAGCACTCCTTCTTACGACAGCTAATGCGACAGTTACAGTCTGCCATACAAAGACAGTAGATATGGAAGCTGAGTGCAGGAATGCTGACATCATCGTAGCTTGCTGCGGTGTTGCCAAGCTCATAAATGAGAATTACGTTAAGCCCGGACAGATCGTCATCGATGTCGGAATGAATGTCGATGAGAACGGCAAACTCTGCGGCGATGTTGATTACGAGAAGGTATCCGAGATAGCAGAAGCTGCCACACCGGTACCGGGAGGAGTAGGATCTATCACGACGGCGATCCTTTTGAAGCACGTTGTCGATAACGCTGAAAGGCAGGTCTGATGTCGCCTCAAAAAGAGACTGATAAGAGCAGGATGCTCAAAGCGCTGAAGCTTCGCAATGACTGTCCCGTCGCAAAGAAATGCGGCGGCTGTTCTTATACGGGAAGGACTTATTTCGAGCAGTCAGTCGCGAAGGAGAAGAGGGTGGAAAGGCTTATCTCGCCATTCTGTGAGGTCCTGCCGATCCATCACTGTGAGAATCCTCTGTTCTACCGTAACAAGGTTCACTCGGCTTTTAAGAGGCTTAAGAACGGCCGCATTATCTGTGGTCCTTATGAATCCGGTTCGCACCGTATTGTAGAGACGGACTCCTGTCTTATAGAGAACAAGACTGCCACGGCGATCATTAGAGACTGCGCCGATATCGCAACAAAACTGAAGATAAAGATCTACGACGAGACCAAGGCCATAGGAGACCTTCGACGGGTCCTTGTAAGGACTGCAGATGCCACGGGCGAAGTCATGGTCGTCCTTGTTATCGGAAGCAATTATTTCGCGAAAAAGAAGGCATTTTCTGATGAGCTTTTGAAGCGTCACCCGGAGATAACCACACTTCTCATAAACATAAACAAGCGCCACGATTCAATGATCCTGGGCAGCGATGAAGTAAAGAAGATTAAGGGCAATGGTTATATCACAGACATTGTCCTCGGCAAGAAGTTCAGAGTCTCTGCAGATTCTTTCATGCAGTCTAATCACGATCAGGCTGAGATCCTTTATTCTGAAGCTATAAGACTTGCAGAGTTTGACGGTAATGAAGTATGTATCGATGCATACTGCGGAACAGGTTCGACTACGCTTTCTTTTGCTGATTACGTAGGCTCGATCACCGGAGTCGAGATCAAGGAAGCTGCATATAAAGATGCTCTGAAGAACGCTTCTGTAAACAAGGTTAAGAATACTAATTTCGTTAACGGTGATGCCACCAAGTACATGGAGAACCTCGCGAAAAAAGACGCAAATATCGACTGCGTTATCTTAGATCCGACAAGGGCAGGTACGACCGTAAAGTTCATTAAGGCATGCGGAAGATTAAATCCATCGAAGATCGTCTATATATCATGCTGTCCCGAGACTCTTGCAAGAGATCTTAAGATCTTTAAAAGCCAGGGATATGAGGCTCAGATCGCAAGGCCTGTGGATATGTTCCCGTGGACTGATAAGATAGAGACGGTAGTCGTTCTTTCCAAGGGAATTGAAGAAGATAATTCAATGCCTGAGTGATGCATTAAGTAGTTTAAATAAAAGGAGCAGATATTATGAGCAATGTATTGAAAAAGACATCCGCGGTCATTCTGTGTGCATTTATTCTTATCGCCTGCGTTGCCTGCAGTCTTAATGAAAAGAGCAAGGTCGATAGAAATGCCGGGAAGGCAGATATCACTTCCACATGGACTTATGATCATGCGGTAAACAAGGGCAAGAATGTACCGCGTCTTGCTACAGATAAGGATGAAGATCCTAATACTCCTCACTTTTCATCTGATGGAAAAACATTCACTTTTAACATTAGAGCGAAGAATATCTACAAGGGTACAGTTACAGAAAATGGCGACGGCACTTATACTTTGACTTACCGCGAAGATAAGCCGAAGGTCAAGGCGGTAATTGAAGGCAACTCCCTGACGATAGTGGTGAGCGAGAACAGCTCAGTCGTCTTCGTCGTTAAGGAATGACATCCTGACAAAGCATTTCTTATACATTTGCTACGATCTTTAACATAAAATGCCACCGGCTGTTAATTGCAGTTGGTGGTGTTTTGTTTTTCCGGTATTTAGAATAATGTTAAAAATAAGGGCAAAGGTGGTAGATTTATGAGGAAGTCATACATAGACAACTTGAGATGGGTAACTGTCGTGCTGGTCGTCTTATATCATGTTTTTTACATGTATAACGGCCAGGGGATCCCGGGCACGCTCGGAAAGATCACGGATCTGGAAGTGCAGTACTACGATCTGTATCAGTACATTGTATATCCGTGGTTCATGGCACTTCTTTTCATCGTCTCAGGTGTCAGTGCGAGATACTATCTGGAAAAGCATACAGGCAAGGAATTCATAAAGAGCAGGACCGTAAAGCTTCTTGTGCCATCCACGATAGGACTCTTTGCTTTCCAGTTTATACAGGGATATATCAATGCATCTTTAAGCGGGATGGGTTCTATCGAGGCTCCCGGGTTCGTAAGATTCATTATTTATAGTCTTTCAGGAATCGGCGTGCTCTGGTATATCCAGATGCTCTGGCCGTTCTCTCTTGCAATCGTCCTTATAAAGAAGATCGACAAAGACCGTTTCTGGAATATCTGCAGGAAGACACCTTTCTGGGTATTGCTTCTTATAGCACCGCTCTTCTATGGTGCCGGACAGATCCTCAATACACCGCTAATCGTCTGCTACAGATTCGGACTCTATTTCCTGGCATATCTTCTCGGATACTTTGTCTTCTCTCACGATGAGGTAATAGCAGTTACGAAGAGATTTTTCTGGCTTTTCGCTGTTATAGCAGTTGGTCTCGGAACTGCATTCTGCATCGTCTGCTTCGGTCAGAACTATGCTGATAATCCGGTATACCGTTCACCGCTGTTCCTCCTGTACGGATGGTTCGGCTGTGTCGCTATGATCGGCGGATTTGCGAAGTTTTTCGACTTTTCGAATTATTTCACAAAGTGGATGGGATCTCACAGCTGGGGCCTTTATATCTTCCACTATCTGGGAATCTCACTGGTCGCACTCTATATTGCAAAGCCGGGTCTCATTCCGGCCTGGGCAAGCTATCTCCTGAGCGCAATAGCAGGTTTTGGATTATCATATATATTGTACTTTGTTATCTCGAAGATACCGTTCTTCAGATGGGCAGTACTGGGTATCTCTAAGAAGAAGGAGAGCAAAAATGTTCAAGGATAATCTTATAGAACTTAGAAAATATCATGATCTCTCACAGGAGGAGCTTGCCGATATGATCGGTGTCTCACGCCAGACCCTCTCGAAATATGAGACCGGCGAGTCTTTGCCTGATATCGAGAAGTGCAAGCTCATAGCTGATGCTTTCGGTGTCTCCATAGACGATCTGTTGAATTACGACAAGAAGAGCGGTGAGAACCTGGGGCTTGGAGTGCCTCCAAAAGGCAAGCATATCTTCGGCATGGTCAAGGTAGGTGATAAAGGCCAGATCGTGCTTCCTGCAAAGGCAAGAAAGATATTCGACATCAATCCCGGCGACAACGTTCTCATACTTGGCGATGAAGGCCAGGGCCTGGCGATAATTAAGGAAAAAGGACTTCTGGATCTTTTAAGGAACGCTCGAAAAGCGTAAGCCTGACCGGTGTCGTAAGTCTGCTTTTCCGGCATGTGCTCAGAAGGCAACTTTTCAGTCAACATTTTCGCGAAAAAAGGCGACCAAAATGTTGAAAAACGCTTAAAGTCGTCTAAACAGTCAACATTTATGCCAAAAAAGTTGACTGAAATGTTGATTCGCGTGGTTTGCTCAAAAACAAAAGAGGCGCCTCACATATGAGGACGCCTCTTTTTCGCTGTTATCCGAATAAAAGCTTACTGTCCGTAAAGGATCTTGGCGTATTCTGAATTCTTGTCGAGGATGATGACAGCCTTTGCTCTTGCAAGAGCTTCCATGGAATCCAATCCTCTCAGGTAGTTGTAGAATGCTGCCTTATCAGGATCGTTATATGCGGCAGAAAGGATCTTCATGTATTCTGCTTCGCCCTGAGCTCTGATAACGGCTGCTTTTGCGTTAGCGTCAGCTATGTTGATCGAGACCTGCTTATCGGTATCGTTCTTTACCTTCTGAGCTTCGGCATTACCCTGTGCTGTATAGCCTGCAGCGATGTTCTCTCTTTCAGAGATCATTCTGCTGTAGACAGCTGTCTTGTTGTCGTCAGGAAGGTCAAGAGCTTTTATCTCGGCGAGCTCAATAGTGATGCCGTACTGGTCAATGTCAGTATTGGATGTGGTTGTGATCGCATTTGTGAGAGTGTTTCCTCTTGCCGCGATGATCTGATCCTGAGTCATTGAAGAGATTGTGTTCTTGGTAGCGTTATATACTGCTGCTCCAATTCTTTCTTCAGCTCTGTTCTGAAGACCGCCCAATGTCTGATAGTACTTGACCGGATCTGTGACTCTCCAGATAACGTAGTTGTCTGCGATCATGGACTTCTTATCAGAAGTGATTACATCTGATGCAGGAATATCATAGAGCATTTTACCTGTGTAGATAGATACTGTATCTTCGATAAAAGGTGCATGGGCATGTAAACCTGTGTCAGTAACTGTTGCCTGTGCTTTACCGAGTCTTACTACGATAACTGCTTCATTGGGGTGAACAGTGAATACTGCGGCACCGATAACGATAATGCCGGCGATCAATACAGCAAGGATAAGAAATGATGTGATAAGTTTCTTTCTCATTATTTGTTACCTCCGTTCTTGTCTGTATTTGCAGTTGTTGTCTCTCCGGGATTTGTGTTTACGTTTGCAAACGAATCAAGAGGGTAAACAGTTGAAGTCTTTCCGTCTGTGATGATTATCTTGCAGTTGGGGAATACGGATTCAATTCTCTCGTAGAAGAGTCTTCTCTTGGTAACGTAAGGGAACTGCTTATATTCCTCATAGATCTTATTGAATCTTTCGACCTGACCGTTTGCTTCTGCGATTCTTGCAGCCTTGTCAGCTTCAGCAGCCTGAATGATAGAGTCTGCCTTTGCCTGTGAATTAGGAAGCTCGTTGTTCTTGTACTCCAACGCCTTGTTCATTGCTGTATCTGCGCCCTGCTTGGCATTTTCGACGGACTTGAATGCAGCGATGATCTCCGGCGTAGGCGGTTCTGAATCCTGGATGGTGATGTTGACTACGGTAAGACCGATGTCAGTCTCCTTGAGCTCATTTAAGATTGCTGCCTTAACATCTGCCTGGATCTGGCCCTTGGCTGTTGTCATTGCCTCATCAACCGTATAGTTGGAGACGATGGTTCTGATATTAGCCATTGTGATGTTCGAAAGGGTCATTTCCGGGCTCCTTGATGCGTAAACATAAGCAACCGGATCAGAGACTCTGTATTCGAGATAAAAGTCGATGTTCAGGAGGTTGAAGTCAGATGTGATCATGATGCCGTTATCGGTATCAACGATGTTCTGACCGTCAGCAGAGACCGTATAACCGATTCCTGTACCATGAGTTGTCATGTCGACTTTTCTTACTGACTGCCAGGGTGCCTTGAAATAGAATCCTGCAGTATCCACCTTAACGATGGAGCCGAACTGAGTGACTATTGCGTTGTGCTGTTCGTCAACTGAATAGAAGCATCTGAAGACGCAGATGACAACTAACAAAGCTATGACTGATGCCAGAACAATGTTTTTGAATCTGTTGATCTTCTTCAAGGTGGCTTCATCAGGTACTACTTTAACTGTGTTTGCCATATTGGTTTTTCCTTTCCTTATTAATCCGGGAAAGATTATACCCCAATGGCATATCCTGATAAATTCACATTTTATATATATCGGAACACTCAAGTTATTCAGGGCTATTTAGAAAGTGCTCAGTTTTTTATATCCAAATGCAGCGAAAACAATTATCGGAAGACATGTGTAAACAGGATAACCGAATCTGAATTCATCGTGCATGAGCGTAGCTATCAGTAATGTGGCGACGAGACAGAGGACAGGCAATGCATAGATACAGTCTTTCCGGCGCTGGAAAAGACAATACGCACACAGGAAGCCGATTATCCATACGTGAAGACCGACATTGTATGAGAGGATAAGCACTGAATTATCTTCAGTGAATTGCTTCACGTAAGAGTGGAAAAGATCATCGGCTGTCTGGTTATAGACAATAAGATGCAACCCTTCTTCTTCACAGACACCATTCCACCATTTCATCCAATAGTATGAGCCGGCATTCCAGTAACCTGAAGTCTGGTCGACCCATGCTTCAGCCGCGATAAAAGGATGTCTTGTTACCATAGACAGCCAAAGGTTAAAACAGATGTCCGGATGTTCTGCAATATATTCCTGATGTCCGTTATAACGAATAACATCACGGGCATAGTCATAGACTTTGGGATTATATCTTTCTTTTAATTCATCTATCGGAGCGATCTGTTCAAGCACATAGATCTCGGTTGGTGTAAGATCGTCCTTTTCGATCGCTATGCGTGTTACCTGCTGTACCGGGATGGAAAGCATCTCGACCGTGTCTGCCTGCGGAATATTCATGGATTTGAGGACAGGGAACTTAAGCAGGATCGAAAGCCCCAGTGCGAATAAACAGCCAGACAGGATGAAGATATTCTTCAGGTGGGCATCAATAATATGGCCACCACGTTTTATAGCAATGACAGTTATAACTGCAAAGATCACCATGAACAGGATAAATGCAGGCAGGCCGTTGCTCCTGATCAGACAGAATCCGACAGCAGAGACCGCGAACAGGATATAGTTAAAAACAGGATACTTGCCGATCTTTTTAAGGATCCTGAAGAATGCAACAGTAAAGAAGCAGATAATGGCTCCGTACATACTGTCCTTCCAGAGTGTGAAGCTGAAAATAAGGTGTGCCGGAGTGAACATATACCAGAGAAGGCATACTGTCACAAAGGACTTGCGGCAGCCGGCCTGTATCATGGTCATAAGGGAAAATGCAAAAGAAGATGCGATGAATAAGATCTGGAAAACGGTGTAGACAGCAACAGCTTTATTTACATCGTTGAATAATGACATTCCTATCTTAAAGAACAGTCCTATGATCCATGTCTGATATACAGGATGATGGTTCGAGTACTCACCTCTGATTACCTGTTTTATCTGGTTCAAGCTGTCAGAACAGATCTGTCCCGGGAAAGAACAAAGGAAGAATACCAGAAGATAAAATGCCGACAGAGCAGCAAAGCAAATGAAGAACCACCTGATGGGTTTTACAGATGCATCTTCTCTACGGATGGTTACAGTGTTCAGATAACTGTTGCAGAACAGGAAGATATGAAGGAAGACGGTTCCGGAAGCAAGGAACAGCAGGATGATCACGGGGATCCTGAACTTCATCGGCAACTCTATATACATGGCATAATTGGCAAGTATTACGATAAGGCCGAATAAGGAAGCGGATACAGCCAGAACAATCTTCTGGTAACGGGTGTTCTCTTTTCTGAGTTTGTCTTTATCAATCCGGATCCTGTTCATGAGGAATGACATAAGCGCGAAAGCACCTGTCATCAGATAAGTTGTCTTAGAAGAATCGATCTCCTTAAGCCCGAAAAAACACAGGAAAAACAGGATCATGACTATTGATATGAGAGATTTGATCCTTGATTTTTTAGATATGCTTAAAGACAACTTCCCGGCCCCCTGCAAAAAACTACGAGTATATTAAACAATAACTTATTGTTTTCGAAAAGACTTCTAATCACTCATAATCTTTATTATCCGGCTGTTCTTGATCCAAAGTGACTAAATTGTCACTTTCAAATTCATTTTTTACGTTCTCCCGTTTGTTACTATTTGCGTATCACTGATTTGGAGGACAAACATGGAATTATTGAGATGCGAGAATATAGGCAAGGTATACGGCACAGGGGAAGGTAAGACCGTTGCTTTGAATGATATATCTTTTACAGTCGAAAAGGGTGAATTCGTATCTATCGTAGGTGCATCAGGATCAGGCAAATCGACTTTGCTTCACATCATTGGCGGAGTTGATAAGCCGACTTCAGGAAAAGTCTTTATCAACGGAACAGACATACACTCACAGAGCGAAGATAAGCTTGCGATCTTCAGAAGAAGACACATAGGTCTTGTCTATCAGTTCTATAATCTCCTGCCGGAACTTAATGTTGATGAGAATATCGTTCTGCCTCATATGCTCGACGGAAGAAAACCGGACAAGGAAAGACTTGATCAGATCGTCGAGTACTTGGGATTATCTGACAGAAGAACCCATCTTCCGAATGAGCTTTCAGGCGGACAGCAGCAGAGAGCATCTATCGGAAGAGCGCTCTTCTCAAAGCCGGAACTCCTTCTCGCAGATGAGCCTACAGGAAATCTTGACAGGAAGAACAGCGCAGAGATCGTAGAGCTCTTAAAAGAATCAAACAGGAAATTCGGACAGACATTGATCCTTATCACACACGATGAGAACATCGCGCTTCAGGCAGACAGGATCATCTATATGGAAGACGGAAACATTACAAAAGATGACCGCATCAGAGTTACAGATCTTCAGGGCCGCGAATAAAAGGATATTAGGAAAAACTTAGGGGAAATTATAATGAGAAACACGAAGATAGTTCATCAGGTGACTTTAAAGCACATGAAGATGAATATGAAGCGAACCGTGATATCTGTCATCGGAATCGCTTTGATGGTAATGCTGCTTACGACAGTCCTTGCAGGTAAGGATACGGCATGCCAGTATTTCATAGATCTGAGTTCTGCACAGAACGGTGCGTATCACTTTGCAGTCTATGACATTGATAAAGAAAAGCTTTCACAGATCAAGGAACTGGACGCGGTCGAACAGGTTGGTGTTACTGAAGACCTGAAGTATTCATGGTTTGAAAAGACCGGAAAATCAGACAAGCCATTCCTCAACATCAGAAGATATTCCGCTGATGCGATGAAGTGGATGAACATGAAGGCAGTTGAAGGAAGACTTCCCGAGAATGCGAATGAGATCGTTATAAGCAAATCTGCAATTGATGAGGGTTCGACGATAAAGGTCGGCGATACTATAGAAGCTGAGACTTTCAAAAGGTTCATGACGAACAACAACCCGAATGGAGCCACTGTCTTTGCCTCTCCGCGCTTTGAGATCCCTGCAGGGGAGAAAGTGGAAGTGCCTTATAACATGTTCTATTTTGTACCGGGCACTGAATTCGGTGACGAGTTCTATGAGACGCACGATGAGATCCACGAGAATACCGGATTTAAGCAGAGCTACACAGTAGTAGGCATTATCGAGCGGCCTGTCTTTGAGAAGCCCGGATGCGCATGGTATGCTGCGGTTTCTCTGGTTGATGAGTCAACAATCTATGGGGAGACTTTCAACGCTCTTTTGATGACAGATCCGAAAAAGGTAAACAGTTCTCTCCATACGCAGTTGATGGATATCGCCGGCGATAAAAATTACGATTCTAACGGCGGCGTTCTTATCTTCTCCGGAAGTTCCGATGAGAATTCTCTGAACTTCATCGTTACAGCTGCTCAGACGTTCTTTGTTATCCTTATCGCACTGATCTCCATAATGCTTATCTACAATGTTTTCGCGCTTTCATATGATGAGAGGGTGAAGTATCTGGGCATGCTTTCATCTGTTGGTGCAACAGGAAGGCAGAAAAGAAGCTCCGTATATTATGAAGCATTGGTATTGCTTGTTCCCGCGCTTCCTTCCGGTATCCTTTTGGGAATTGGCCTTACCAAGCTTGCTTCCAAGGTGGCAGCTCCCATTGCACAGAAATTGTTTTTCTTTGAGATGATGGGAAAACTCGATATAGAACCTGCACTGAAAGTATCACCTGCAGTTATTGCAGCAATCACCGTGCTGAGTATTGCAACGGTCTTTGTTTCCGCGCTGATCCCCGCACATAAGATCAGCAAGATCGGACCTGTCGAAAGTATCAGAGGCAATAAGAAGAGCTCGAAAAAGCACAGCAGGAATTCTGATCCGGATAAGCTCATCATGAAGTCTTCAGAAGGAATGCTCGCATCGAGGTTCCTCAAGAACGACAAGAGCAAGTCTCTTGGAATCATCAGAGCTGTTACGATCTTTATTCTAGTTACCACTGTTGTTTATTTTGCAGCATCGCTTCTTGTTCAAATGGTGGGTTACAAACTGGACGACAGCGGAGTAGGTTTTGCATATTACAATGACAGAGATTATGCTCTGGTGCATATCTATGACGGTCCCGGCAGGTATGATCCTTCAGAACTCATCGAAAAAGTTAAGACGATGGATGGTGTTAAGAATTATGAAGTATGCAAAGTAAGCAATGCTATATTTAGTGTCCCTAATGAAGAATTAAGTGATGAATACCATGATGCCTTCTACAAGATAACAAGTCTGTACTATCCTGCAGGACAGTACAGCAGAGAAAAATACGAAGAATCAATCAGTCAATGTCAATGGCCATACGAGCACATTAGGATATTTGCTTTTGACAATGAGACTTTCGGCAAGCTCGCCAAAGAACTCAATGCGGCAGATTACGGAACAGCCGATATGCCCTGTATCCTGATCAACGACGCATCGATCTCCACTGATCAATATGGAATTTATGGACGTAAGGCAAGAGATTACATGTATCTCCAGATCGATAATCCTTTCAAGCCTGCAGAAGGGGAGACCATACATGTAAAAACTGATGGTTATACCAGAAAAGAAGCACTTGAAAAGGGACTTGATCTTGATGAGATGGCTTTCCCTGAAATCGAATTAGATGAACCTTTAGGATTAAAAGTAATCAGCAAAGCCAAATTCGATCAGATCGAAAAATACATTATGGGCAGCAACAGTTCGGATCTTTGCATGATCGTTCCGATGAGCGTTGCTGACTATCTGGATAAGGTCACCATCAACAAGATGGATACAGAGGTATTCTTCGACTGTGACAACAGCGATGCTGTGGAATGGCTTTCAAATACAGCTGATGATCTTTTTAGCCAGGGAGAATACATTCACTTTGCTCCGACCACTAATTCGGCAGCAGGATATAAGCAGATAATCGGATACCTTATCAGGATCGTACTCATCATCTTCACGGCAGTTGCATCGGCCATCTGTTTGCTCAATGTATACAGCTCGATCTCAGCGCTGATGGTATCCAGAAGAAAGAATATTGCAGTATTGAAGTCTATCGGATCCACATTCAGACAGCTGGTCAGAACGGGACTTCGCGAGAGCCTCGGCATGCTGATAAGATCGATCCTCATTGCTGCACCATTGATAGCACTCATATGCTGGTGGCTCGCAAAGACATTCGTAAGCAGATTCGGCTACTTCACAGTAAGTTTCCCATGGGCATATGCGTTCATAATGATCCTGGCAATTACCGTTTCAGTGTTTGCAATGACCGTAATATGTTTAAGACGCGAGAATAAGATTGATATAATAGATGAGATCAAACGTGAAAGTGTCTGATACATGGTATTAGTAGTTGAAGATGACAGTATAATCGCGGAAGGCTTAAAGCTTGCTTTAACAGGCGAGGGTATGGAAGTTACCCTCGCTTCTTCCGTTAGTGAAGCTTTTGCTGCTTTAGATAGTGATGAGCTTGGAAAGAAGATAGATTTCTGCCTTCTCGACATGACTCTTCCTGACGGCAACGGAATGGAGATCTGCACAAAGGTCCGTGAGACTTCCGAGATGCCTATCATATTCCTGACCGCGATGGACGATGAGATCCATACGGTGCTGGCTTTCGACAAGGGGGCGGACGATTATATCTCGAAGCCTTTCCATATCAAGGAACTGATCGCGCGCATGAAGCGTCTCATGAAGCGTGCGAAGACTTCCGTTAATACGACATGTGTAATAGGTGATAACACCGTTGATGTCACGAATGCGAAAATGTTCCGCGCCGGTGAGGAAGTCACTCTTACTGCGATGGAATACAAGCTTTTGCTCGTCTTCATTAATCACGCCGGTGAGATACTTGACCGTGACCGGATATTGAACATCCTCTGGGATGATGTCGGAAGCTTTGTAAATGACAACACCCTGACTGTCTATATTAAGCGCCTTAGGAGCAAGCTCAACGACGAGGAAGGCAAGTATATCGAGACATTAAGAGGACAGGGGTACAGGCTTAATCTATGAACCCCTACCTGATCCTCTCAATCGTGCTTCTTGTGATCGTGGCTGCTCTTGTGGTCTATATTGTTGCCGATAGGATAAAGCGCAGAAAAGATCTTGATGAACTAATCGATTTTCTTACCAAAGTTCAGGACAGGGATTCATTCCCTGATCTCGGACTGGAGGCGGAAGGAAAGATGCTCATTCTTCGCTCTGAGATATATAAGCTTGCCTCAACTCTTCAGGAACAGTATTCCGGGGAGGTCAGGAAGAATGCTTATATGGCAGACATGCTCTCGAATATATCGCATCAGATAAAGACTCCGCTTACAGCGATCAACCTCATGACCGATGCTCTGAAGAATGGAAGCCTTGATGAGGCTTCGCGCCGCCGCTGCATAGCAAATATTGAATCCCAGACTGACCATATTACCTGGCTTGTCAGGACGCTTCTCGCCCTGGCAGAGATCGATGCCGGTGTTCTTGTCCTTAAAAAGGAGGATGTTCCTGTTAAGGATATCGTCGACGGAATAGTATCAGGCATTGCCATAGAAGCTGACATCAGGGATGTGGAGATTAAGACTGATGTTCCTTCTGATAATGTCATCTCCTGCGACAGGCGCTGGATGTCCGAAGCTTTCTCGAACATCATAAAGAATTCACTTCAGCACACTGAACCCGGAGGATTCATCAGCATATCTTCCGAAGAGACGAATCTTTCAGTTAATATCCATATCGAAGATAACGGCTGCGGCATCTCAAAAAATGACCTGCCTCATATTTTCGAGCGATTCTATCATGGCGGAAAGTCGGACCCTAACAGCAACGGCATAGGATTGTCACTTGCCAAGCAGATCATCAACTCCCAGAACGGAACGGTCTCTTGTGAGAGCGAAGAAGGCAAGGGAACTGTTTTCGAGATAAAAATATATAAGTCTGCAACTGTCTGAAAAACCTAGTATAATATGTCGCGGTATAAGTATTAGTTATAACGCGGAGAATATTGATGATCTATAACAACATCCTTGAGGCAATCGGAAATACGCCTCTTATCAAGCTGAATCACATAGTACCCGAAGGCGCTGCAGACATCTTTGTTAAAAACGAAGGTTTGGATGTCGGAGGTTCCATTAAGACCCGTACGGCGCTCAACATGATCGAGCGCGCCGAGAAAGAGGGCAAGCTCAATAAAGATTCCATAATCGTCGAGCCGACAAGCGGCAACCAGGGAATAGGCCTCGCGCTTATCGGTGCGGTTAAGGGATATAAGACGATAATCGTTATGCCTGACTCTGTAAGCCATGAGCGCTCCATGCTCGTAAAGCACTATGGTGCGGAAGTCGTTCTCATCCACGACGACGGCGACATCGGCAAGGCAATCGATGAGTGCAGGATCAAGGCAGAAGAGATCGCGGCATCCGATCCTCATGTATTCATCCCGCAGCAGTTCGAGAATCCGGCAAATACTGAAGCGCAGTATGCATTTACAGCAAGGGAGATCCTTGATGCTATGGAAGGCCGTGTTATTGACGGTTTCTGCTCCGGCATCGGTACGGGCGGCACTATCACAGGCATCGGCCACGCATTGAAGGAAGCTAATCCCGCTACGGTCGTCTGGGCAGCTGAGCCTGAGAATGCAGCGATCCTGTCCGGCGGTTCTATCGGAACTCATGTGCAGATGGGAATTGGCGACGGTCTGATTCCCGGTATTCTTGATACCAAGGTTTACGACGATATCTGCATCATTACAGACGAAGAAGCCATCAACACATCACGTGAACTGACACGCAAGGAAGGTATGATGTGCGGCATCTCATCCGGCACGAATGTTGCCTGCGCGATCAAGCTTGCCAAGAAGCTCGGGCCCGGCAAGACTGTTGTTACAGTGCTTCCGGATACTGCAGAGAGATACTTTTCGACGCCACTGTTTGAAGAGTGATGATCAACTAAATAGATTAAATCCGGCTACTATTCAGGCTGTTTTTCAGGCTAACACTGAAGAACAGCCTGTATTTTTATTGCTTACTGAAGTGGTCTTTCAATGTGGAATTCAGGCCAAGACGGAGAATCAGCCTGAAAAAATGGCAGTGAATATGTGGGATTTGAAAAATTGCCCGAAAAGTGTAAAATTACACTATAGCAAAAATGCAGGAGTCAAGGGATGAGACGCGAGGAGTTCATCAAGACAGTAAGCAATAAGCTAAAGCTCATAAGAACTGAGTACGGAATAACTCAGGAGGTTATGAGCGAGATGCTGGGCATCTCTAAGAAGACTCTCGTTGAGACTGAAAAGGGAAGGCGTGAACTGTCCTGGACAGAGGTTATCGCCGTGGCAACGGTTTTCGAGAAGAGCGAAGTACTTCAGGGGATAACCGGCGGGGATGCAGGCGATGTGATCCATGCACTGGCTTTTGAAGACCGGAATATAGAGTATCCGCCGACTATGGGCGGTAAAGTATGGTGGCGGCTGATCGATGAGAAGTACGGCCTTAAGCTTCAGCAAAATTACGTTACAGGTCACTACAGGCTTCTTGATAAGGATGACTGCAGGCTGATCTCTTCGTTCAGCAGGGACGAAGTTGAAGAATACAGGGATTCTCTTGGGAGGCAGTAATGGAAGAGTTTATGCTTTTGGTTGTAACGCTCGTCATGTTTGTAGCACCGCCGGTGTTCTTCTGAGGCTTAAGGCATAAAAACAGAAATGGAGGAATAAAAAATGGAAACCGTATCAGCACTTGTGATGGGAATCTCCACTTTGGAGAGGATATTTAACAGCATTTTTTCTTTTATCATTTATGGAACGATGCCGGTCATCTTTCTCGTTTTCTTTGTTTTGTTCATTATTGCGGTAATAAAAGTAAAGAAAAAGGGCGAGAGAAAGGTAAAAGCCATAGTATTCGGCTGCATTTCGGGATACTTCTTGTTGTGCACCATTGGCGAGATCGCCCTCTTTGTAATGCTGGCTTCTGCAATTGCACACATGTGAGGTCAGACCATGAAGGATAAGACGTTTGTAATTATACTGGCGGTCATCATGGCCGTTGGAGTAGTGGCCACAACAGCACTTTTGATCCACGGATACAATCTTTGGAAAGAAATCTCAATAGTTGAGATGATCGCGAATTGGGGATGATATAAATGGATAAGAAGAAATTAGCCAAACAGCTTGGCGTTATTGCGCTGATTATTGCTTTGTTTATAGGACTTGATACCGGAATATATCAGTTGTTTATCAAGCGTGTTATCAGTCATCACTCTCCCGGCATGCAGAAGATGAGTGTGGAAGTCTGTAATTACGTGCCTTTCACAGGTTCGGCAAATGTCTTTTCGGAAGATGGTGCGAAAAAGCTTGAAGGTGACATCCCGGTAATCGATGGTGCGGCAGCACTCCTTCCTGTTTATGCGGGATTTGTCCAGAGCATCTATCCGGAGGATTCCGTCATTTTTAACGGTGAGGATTACGATGCGAAAAGTGCCATGCATTATACAAATACAAGAGGCGCTTACAAGGACATCGTTGACGGCAATGCGGATATAATCATCTGCGCTCAGCCTTCCGATGAGCAGCTCGCTTATGCGAAGGAAAAAGGCGTGGAACTGGAACTTGTTCCTATCGGATCTGATGCATTTGTGTTCATAGTTAATGCGAACAATCCGGTGTCTGATATCACCATAGATCAGATCAAGGGCATCTATTCAGGAAAGATCACCAACTGGAGAGAACTTGGCGGAAAGAATGTTCCGATCGCTGCGATGAGAAGGAATAAGAACAGCGGTTCACAGACAGCACTCGAAAAGATAATGGGCGACACACCGATCAAGCCGGATTATACTGCTCTGTTCGGTAGCCCTATCGGATTCTCATTCAGATACTATGTCACAGGCATGCTTGCTGAAGGCGGCGTTAAGATCCTGACGATCAACGGTGTAGCACCGACGACAGAGACGATCGCTGATGGCACGTATCCTGTGTCCGGCAATCTCTATGCGGTATACCGCAAAGGCGAGACAAATGAGAATGTGCAGAAGGCGATTGATTTCATGCTCTCACCTGAAGGACAGAAGATAGTGGAAAAGAGCGGATATATTCCCTTACAGTAATTGTAATAAGTGCATAAAAAAGTGTCAGGCGGCGAGGTATATTCATACAAAACCAAAGAATCAATTCAAATTTACTTTTTAGTGTACTAATGACATAATTACCCTGGTTGGCGTGTTTTATATTACCAATCACTTATTCAAGGAGGGTCTATATCAATGGATACAACAAAACAGCAACAGATCAATGGTCTTATTTTCGGTGGTATCTCACTTTTGCTTCCTAACGTTTCAAGCATTATCAGCAAGGCTACAAGCAATGATTCCAGTGCAGCAGTAGGTGGTGCTATTGCAGTTATCATTATCAGCTTGGCAGCTTTGGTCCTGGGTATCATCGGTATCGTTAAGTCTGCAGCAGCTCGTAAGGCAGCTACAGAGGCAGGCGAGAAGAAGATCATCGGTACAGTTGGTCTTATCGTTTCCATCGTTGGTACAGTTTACGCTGCACTCATCTTCTTCATGTTGGGCGTTTGCGTTGCATGCGTAGTATGCGCAGCAGCTGCAGCTATGTCTGCTTGATGATCAACGGTTAAATTGATTTGAAAGAGCAGTTGCCTCGCGTTACGGGGCAACTGCTTTTGGTTTATAACATGTTTCCAACAATAGATATTTTCGGACATACGATCGGCACCTATACGATATGTGCAGCAATAGGAATTTTCCTTTGTGCGGTCGTAGGTTATCTGCTGATAAGGAAAAAGGACGGGGTCTGTATAGATGACCTCATTGTTACCGCTGTTTTTATCGTAGTCGGCATGGTTCTTGGCGGTCATGTGATCTTTGCCATAACCAATACGACAAAGATAATCGCGCTGTTTCAGAATATAGGGAAGTACAGTTTCATTGATTTTGTACAGATCCTGTTCGGCAGTTATCTGGGAGGAATGGTGTTCTATGGCGGCGTTCTTGGCGGTCTGCTCGCTCTGCACCTGGTATGCAAACATTCGCAGTTCGGCCATCCGGATGTGATGTACGACATGTATGCTGTCTGCATTCCATTGTTCCATGTTTTCGGAAGGATCGGATGCTTTCTCGGAGGTTGCTGCTACGGCGTCGAATGCAAGTTAGGTTTTACGGTTCATGGCAATACACTGAACCCGGGAATAAATGATGTTAACCGTTTTCCCGTCCAGCTCGTTGAAGCAGCATGCAACCTGATCATTTTTATCGTGCTGCTGACACTTCACAGGAAAAAGAAGTTCGAACACAGGCTCCTGGTTGTCTATTTCTTCATCTATCCTGTCGTGAGGTTCATTCTGGAGTTTTTCAGGGGAGATGAGATCAGGGGATTCCTTTTCGGATTATCGACTTCGCAGATCATAAGCATAATCCTGCTAATCTCTGCACTGGTCATTACATGTATTGATCTTCGAAAAGCAAAACTTCAAAAATAAGCATTAAAACGGGGAGTCTCGAAAACCGGGAATTGTTTTCGGGCCAGTGCAAAAATGGTGCCAATTTGGGCGTGATTTAGCACCACAATGAGCAATTTGACCCTGAAATGCAGGATTTGGTGCTTATTTGAGTGGATTCTGGCACCATTTTTGCACACCTGTCGCCTGGGTGGGTGGCATGAGGACACCAAGAAGATACCGTGGTGACGAAATGGTGACGAAAGACCTCAGAATCGTCACCAAAACTGTCACCAAAGGTCCAAAATGCACGAAGTGGTGACGAAAACAAGCATTACCGTCACCATCTCGTCACCAACCTATTTTTCGGGACAGGGAAAGTAAAAAAACTGCCTCAAGATCGTCACCAGACGGCTTTTCGAGACAAAAAAAGTCCGCACTGTAATGGTGCGGACTTAAGTTAACAGTCAGAGACTATCAGTTGTAGCTTGCGATACCAGCTGCTGCAGCTGCTGCAACGAGGATGATCATAATAGCGCCAACAACGATTGAGAGGATAAGACCGATGATAGCTGTGATCTTACCAACCTTTGTGAATGTGTTCTGAATGCCTGCCTTCTTGCACTGACCACCGAGAACAAGGCTGATGATAGCGGGAATAAGGCCGAGACCATATGCTTCACAAAGAGCGATAGAAGCGATACCGCATGCCATGCAAGCGATTGACTTGCCCTTGGACTGATTCTGAACAGGTGCATTTTCCATAATACCTGACCTCCGATTTTTCATAAAAGTGGGATTTGTTAATTGTTTCCATCCCCAAACAATTGCGATTTTATCAAAACAAAATGCGATTGTTAATAGACTTATAGACGAATTGTTTGGAAATCAAAATATATTTTTGTGAGATATGACGGGGTGATGCAAAATCTATCATTTACTTTTGGCTCCCGATTAATTATTATTCTTGTGTATTTTATTTTTAAGGAGTATTGCTATGGATATTTCACCACTTCAGAAGGCAAGATACGAATACCAGCCCAAGCTTCCGGGCATGCTCAGAAACGGCATTTCAGAGATTTCTGTACAGGAAGGTGCTGCTACACAGTCTGTTGCAGACCAGGATAAGATCAAGGCTCTTTTCCCTAACACATACGGTAAGCCTGAGATCACATTCGTTAAGGGCGCTAACACATCTGCAGCTAAGAAGCAGGTTGTAGGCGTTATTCTTTCAGGCGGTCAGGCTCCGGGCGGACACAACGTTATCTCCGGTCTTTATGACGCTTTGAAGGCTACAAACCCTGAGAATAAGCTCCTCGGCTTCAAGAAGGGTCCGGATGGACTTCTTAAGAATGACTATGTTGAGTTTGATGATAAGTTCATCGATGCTTACAGAAACACAGGCGGTTTCGATATTATCGGTTCCGGCAGAACAAAGCTCGAGACAGTAGAGCAGTTCCAGACAGTTGCTAATTATGCTAAGGAGAACGGCCTTACAGCTATCGTTATCATCGGTGGTGACGACTCCAATACAAACGCTGCTACTCTTGCTGAGTACATGGCTGCTAACAACACAGGCATCCAGGTTATCGGCTGCCCTAAGACGATCGACGGTGACTTGAAGAACGAAGACATCGAGGCTTCTTTCGGTTTCGATACAGCTACAAAGACATATTCCGAACTCATCGGCAACATCGAGAGAGATGCTAACTCTGCAAAGAAGTATTGGCACTTCATCAAGGTTATGGGACGTTCTGCTTCCCACGTTGCTCTTGAGTGCGCACTTGAGACACAGCCTAACATCTGCCTCATCGGTGAGGAAGTTGCAGCTAAGAAGATGTCTCTTGCTGATATTACTAACCAGATTGCAGATTCCGTTGAGAAGAGAGCAGCAAACGGCGACAACTTCGGTGTTGCAATCATCCCTGAGGGTATCGTAGAGTTCGTTCCTGAGTTCTCTGCTCTTATCGCTGAGATCAACGAGCTCCTCGCAGGCGAGAAGACAGCTCAGTTCAACGCTCTTCCTGACTGGAACGCTAAGTATGAGTTCATCAAGGCAGGCCTTTCCGCTGATGCTTTCAAGGTTTTCGATATCCTTCCCCAGGGCATCCAGCAGCAGCTCTTCCTCGAGAGAGACCCTCACGGCAATGTTCAGGTATCCCTCATCGAGTCTGAGAAGCTCTTCTCTGAAATGGTTAAGAATGAGCTCGCTAAGAGAAAGGAAGCTGGCACATACAAGGGCAAGTTCGGCGCTCAGCACCACTTCTTCGGTTATGAAGGCCGCTGCGCATTCCCTTCAAACTTCGATGCAGATTACTGCTACTCTCTTGGCTTCAATGCATTCATGCTTATCCAGTATGGTTACACAGGATACCTTTCAAAGGTTTCCAACATCTCCAAGCCTGCTGATGAGTGGGTTGCAGGTGGTATGCCTATCACAAAGATGATGAACATGGAGAGAAGAAACGGTGCAGACAAGCCGGTTATCAGAAAAGCTCTCGTAGAGCTCGACGGCAAGCCGTTCAAGTATTTCGAAGCAAACAGAGAGAAGTGGGCAGTTGAGACTTGCTTCACATTCCCTGGTGCTATCCAGTACTTCGGACCTTCTGACGTTTGCGACCGCACAACAATTACTCTCGCTCTTGAGAAGGGCTGATAAGCGTCATTTTCGAAAAGTATTTCCGGGGGCTGTCTCACATGAGGCAGCCCTTTTTCGTAAAATAAGACATTTCCTTTATATAAATGGCACTCCGGTTCATGCTACACTACAGGAAGTAGAGCGTTTGTCCGTATGAACTGTAAGGAGAATCAGCCATGTGGATATGTAAAGAATGCGGTTTTGCAAATGAAGGCAGAACAGTCTGCAAAAAGTGCGGAGCTCCTGTTGATAAGAGCGGCGCGCAGGATAACCACGTTCCCTCTGATATCCATGATTCCCGCGATCTCACAACTTATGAAATCAATAAAGAACTGAGGCGGCTCATCAGGCATTTCAATCCTCTGCTCCCTCAGTTCAAAGAGTATAACTACTGCAACCAGAAACTCGATTTCCTCTCTAAAAAGGGTTACGTCCCCGTCGCGATCCTGATACTGGGGATCATTCTTAGTGCCATCAGTATTTTCCTTATTGTTATGACTTTTACGGTCCTGTTCAGGTTCTTTAACGGACTGCTTATCTGGTGGTTCATGTTCCTGGGCCTTGGTATTTACTGTATCACGGTATATGTCCACAGCCTTTTGAAGAACCGGAAAGAGATCAGGAAATACATTACCAAAGAGATCGGGATCGCAAAGCAGCTTACGAAAAGCTTTGACGAAGCAGAGACGGACATTATCGATGTAATGTATTCAGATCCGAGAATATTGGAGAAGATCGTCAATATAGTCAGTGAAGGCAGGGCAAATACCGTAGATAAAGCGGTCGATGCCCTCTATGTCGAATCAGGAAAGACGAAGGAACAAAGCAGGAGATACCTTGACCTTGTCGCATCAAGACAGGCTGATTACGGTGGCAAAGACGCAGCGGTATTCTGCTCTGCGGACTTTTTCGGTGCCTATCACATGAAGAAATAAAACCTTTGATCTAACAGATAGTATATGAGCAACAAAAACATTTCTTTTAAAGAACTGATATTTAATATCCTTATGGTGATCCTTGCAGTAACAGGCATTGTCCTGATGCTTACGGGAAAGCCTGAAGGTGCAGCTCTGCAGGCTTCCGGAATAGGCAACTTCAAGTTCTATACAGTGCTTTCCAATGTCTTTTGCGGCATTGTCGCACTTATCTATCTGGTCTGTCTTCTGACGGGAAAGGGCAGGGATAAAATGGCCTGGTTAAAGCTTGCGGCAGTGTGCGGGGTTGCCATTACATTTGCAGTTGTGGCCTTTATGTTCGGACCGCTTTATGGTTTCCCGCAGTTTTATAAGAGAGGCAATCTAATCTTCCATCTGCTCCTGCCTCTTCTGGCTATGGCGGAATTCATTGCTGTAAGAAGGAAGCGTATTCCTTTTAAATATACGGTTATGGCAGCAGTTCCGACTTTTATATACGGGTTCTGCTACATGATGAACATCCTGATAAACGGGATTGGCGGCCCATGGCCTGATACTAACGATTTTTACGCATTTTTAAGCTGGGGTTGGCCTGTCGGAATATTGATATTTGCTGGTATTACCGTACTGTCTTTTGCTGTCGCGTGTATCTTCAGATCTGTAAGTAACAGACGGGCTCTGTAAGGTGAGCCGTGAAATTGCCCCATTTTTAAAGGTGAGGTTTATTAGCGGCAATGTTAAGATAAGCGGAAGTAAAGGAGAACCGCTTATGAAAAGATCTGAGATCAACAAAGCATTGAAGCGCATGGAAAGCGTTATTAATGAACTGAAGATCAGTCTTCCGCCGTTCTGCAATTTCACTCCGGAAGAATGGCTTACCAAGGGCCACGAGTACGATGAGATCAGAGATAACATGCTCGGCTGGGACATAACGGATTACGGTCTGGGTGATTTCCGGAAGACCGGATTCTCGCTCATCACGCTGAGGAATGGCAATCTCAAGTCAAAGGACAAATATCCCAAGCCCTATGCCGAGAAGCTCCTCTTCATTGAAGAAGGCCAGTATTCGCCTAATCATTTCCACTGGAATAAGATGGAGGACATCATCAACAAAGGCGGCGGCAATCTTCTGATCCGTGTCTATAATTCTCTTCCTGACGAGGAAATCGACAGGGAAAGTGATGTAACTGTCCATACGGACGGCAGGACATATCAGGTCAAGGCAGGAACCCAGATAAGGCTTACTCCCGGAGAGAGCATCGCTATCCAGCCCTATCTGTATCATGATTTTGAAGTCGAAAAGGGGACAGGAGCAGTTCTCTTAGGCGAAGTCTCCCAGGTAAATGACGACAATACCGACAACAGGTTCAATCCGCCTGTCGGCAGGTTCCCTGAGATCGAAGAAGACGAGCCTCCTTATAGGCTCCTCTGCAACGAATATCCGGCTGCAAATTAAGCATTTTACTGATATTAAGGGCCGTTTTATCCCGAATTGTAACCTATATGTAAGCAGCGTTTTTCTTGACTAAAAGGGGTAACTAAAGCATTATTATCATGAATATTTATGAATTTATATAGGTGGTATTGTTTTGAAAAGAAAAGCTGAGAATGAAAACCAGAGCTTGATCGAACGTTTCTGCTCTGCTTCAGAACGTACAGCAAGAGTCAGCCTTATTCTCGCGGCAGCTATCGTTGTGGGGACGATCGGAACTGTCAGCGTGGCTGCAATCAGATCAAATACATCATCGATCATCCCTTCAGATAATGTTGAACTTAATGCCGCACAGGACTATCTTGCACAGGTATCCATGCAGGCTGCAACCAGTGATACAGCTGAGACCACAGAAGAGACATCATCCTCTGATGAGACAGGCGCAGATATTACTGATGAGACAAGAGAGACAAAGCGCGGCGGCCTTACAGGCGATCACGTCGTAGATGTTAAGAATCTTAAGTCTCTTTCCAACGAAGATCTCGTAAAAGCAATCAAGCAGGGTAAAGTTAAAGCCATCGACGTCAAGACGATCAAGAAAGACCAGTCACAGAACACAAAGCCTGTTCACCATGGCTCGACGGGAAATGCTCCTACGCCTACGAAGAAGCCTACACCTGTTCCTACAAACAAGCCCACACCTACAATGGCTCCTATTACAGTAGTCAACTATGAGCTCGGTATGGATATCTCACAGTTCCAGGGAAATATCGACTGGAAAAAGGTTAAGGCTGACGGTATCAAGTTCGCATTCATCAGATGCGGCGGAAGAGGATATTCAAAGGGTGCCTGCTACGACGATACAAAGTTCGTGCAGAACATTAAGAATGCAAAAGCAGCTGGCGTAAAGGTCGGTGTTTACTTCTTCTCACAGGCGATCACAGCTCTGGAAGCAGTTGAAGAGGCATCTATCACGCTCGATAAGATAAAAGGATACGGAATCGATCTTCCTGTCGTTATGGACTGGGAGACCGGTACCGGCTATAGAACATGGAAGCTTAAAGGACAGGATTTTGCCAACGTTCTTGAAGCATACTGCAGCATGATCGCCCAGGCAGGTTATACACCGGCAGTATATCTCAATACATCTGATATCAACAACAGACTTGGCAAGTATTCGGATCAGATCCTCGGCAAGTATAAGCTCTGGTATGCCTATCCTTACAGCTGCTATGATCCGAGCAGCAAGAGCTTCAGATCCAATTACTACCAGACAGGTGATACAGTACCGCCCAGAAGCTTTGGATATGAATACTGGCAGTACTCATGGCATGGAAGAGTTAAGGGTATCAGCGGAGACGTTGACCTTAACATCAAGATCCTTGGCAAGACAACTCTTACTGCACCTGTGATCAATATAACCAACAAGAACATTACCTCTAATGTCGGCGAGAACATCAATCCGTTGAATGGTGTATCAGCCAAGACATCGCAGGGCGCTACGACCACGAACAGCCTGTCATATGCGATCAAGAATGCTGCAGGTGAGACAGTAACGCTCGACCAGGCAAAGGGTACGGCAGGTAAGTATGTAATAACTTATACATATAAGGATTATTTCCGTGGTTCCGTAACAGCTACAGCGAACTGGGAAGTAAAGCAGGGTTCAGGCAGTACCGTAACTCCGGAGCCTACCCAGAGTGGACAGGGAAGCAATTCAACTCCGACACCTACTCCAAGTCAGAACGGTAATCCTACTGTTACTCCGACTACGGCACCTGCGGTAACAAATACACCTGTACCGACGTCTAAGCCGACGGATACGCCTGCTCCCACAGCTACTCCGACACCTAAGCCTGCGGCAACAGCAACGTCCAAACCGACGGAAGTTCCGAAGCCTGAAAACACCGAAAGTCAGGGAGCTTAACACAGCACATTAAACTGTTCTTAGAGGGGGAACGGTAAGATGAATACCAAGCCTGCAAATGATCCCGCGATGCGGAATCTTGAGAGAGGAATAAGGTTTGAGATTGAGAGGCTCATTCTCATAGTTTCTGTCTTGTGTCTGGTACTCGAAACCGGTCTTTGTTTCTATTACTTTTCGATCCAGGATCTCGGCCAGCCGCTTAATACATATATCGAATTCAGGATCCTTGTGCCTTTGGGCGTAAATATACTGGTCTATCTGGTTACGAGGTTTTCGAACAGATCAGAGAACAGTACGGACAGCACAAAGAACAGAGTCTGCTCTTTTGCAGGTCTTATCATGCTTGGCGTTATCTCGCTTGCACACAGCTATTTTATTCCGCTCTGGATGCTTCCCGCGTTCTCCATCCTTTTCTGCTCTATCTTCCACGATGATTTCATTACGAAGATCCAGTCGGGCGTAAGCTTTGTTTTCGTATTGTATTCGGGAATCCTTCATATCTACGACTATCCTTCCGACAGGAACGACACGATAATCTGTATCGTATTAGCAGAACTTATCGTTCTTGGCGTCAGCTTCATGTCATTCAAGCTCGAAAACTATAACGAGCGGAAATTCGTTATCAGTGAGAGAAGTCTTATAAGCCAGAACAAGTTCGAGAACGGCTTTGAGATAGACAGCGTCACCGGTGTTTACAGCAAGGCATATCTCTCTGAAGAGGCGGGCAAGATCCTTTCCCAGACCAATGAACTCGATCCGAGCGGTCTTGCTGTCCTGGATATAGATGATTTCAAAGAGATCAATGACGAGCTTGGGCATGACAAGGGTGACATTGTTCTGAGTGCCCTTGGTTCAGTCCTGTCCGGATATATTGATGAGAGCACGATCATCGGAAGATTCGGCGGCGAGAAGTTCGTCGTTGTCTTCTCGAACGGAGACAGGGAAGATAATATGAATGACTTGAACCAGATGTGCAGGGAATTTGCCAAGAAGAAGTTCTCATTTACGAAAAGGACTGTGACCCTAAGCGGCGGATATGTCTGGTTCGATGAGAATATCGAGCTCGAAAAAGCAATGGATAAAGCTCAGGAAGCACTTGCAAGAGCAAAGAAATCGGGTAAGAATAGAGTCATTGCAAGCGATGAAAGCGAGGAATAAAGATATGGCAAAGGAAAAAAAGCCTAAGAAGGATAAGAAAGAACGTCTCAGCAGTTATAAGGCGGGAACGCTGATAATTGACATCATCATACTGTTCTTAGGTCTCATCTTTTTCATAGGATTCTTCTCAGGATCTTCTAAAGAGATCGTTGAAGGCTTTGTCAGGGTCGTAGGAGGAGTCCTTACCGCACTCTTTGTTTTCGAGCTGATCAATTTCTTAAGGATCAAGGACAAGACGGTCTTCGACTGGGTAGTCCTGATAATTGCCGCAGTCATCGGCATTACAGGCGTCAGCCTTATCATCTGGCCTGCTATCCTTGTCGGAATACTTAAGTTTATCTTCGCTGCGATCATCGTCGTCTATGCGATCGTAGTCATGTTCACGGCAGTCATGATCCTCAGACCTTCAGGTTCCAAGTACTGGTGGTTCTCACTTCTTTTCGGACTTGCAGCCCTTGTCCTGGCAGTAGTTATCCTCCTCGTTGGTGAGGATATCCTCGTACTTCTTATCGGTATCTCTCTTGTAGTCGGTGCGGTCGGCGGCATAGCAAACGCTATCCTTGCTTCACAGGCCAAGAAGGAGATGAAGGCTAACTCCAAGATCCTTGAAGATGCTTCATATACTGTAGACTCAACGAAGACTGAAGGTGAAGCAAAGCCTTCTGATGACGACAGCGTCAATTTCTGATACTTTTCGCGCTTCTTACAGGAGAATCTCATGGAAGTAACATATATCGGACATGCATGCTTTCTTATAAAGCTTTCTACGGGATACAGCATCTGCTTTGATCCATACGCATCAGGTTCTGTCCCGGGTCTGTCCGATATTGATGTTACCGCAGATTCTGTTAATTGCTCGCACAAGCACGCTGATCACTACGGCTATGCGGAAGTCGTATCACCGGATGAGCCATATAGCGGTGAACTCCCTGAGATAGAGTACATCCAAAGCTTCCACGATGAGGTTAAGGGTGCCAAGCGCGGCACAAATACGATCACCATTGTGAATTCCTTATCTGACAATGCAAAGATCGTCCACATGGGAGATATCGGCTGTGATCTTACTTCTGACCAGCTTGCCAGATTAAAAGGCTGTGATCTTCTCATGATACCCATCGGAGGTTTCTATACGATCGACAGCAAAAAGGCTTTTGAGATCACAAGCCTGATCGATCCTAAGGTTGTTATTCCGATGCACTACAGAGGCAAGTCTTTCGGCTACGATGTTATAAGCGGCAGGGAAGAGTTTGTCTATCTGATAAAGGCCAGGGCGGACCGCGCTGTAGTCGACGCCGGAAGCCATATTGAAGCACTTCCCGGCGAGAAAACGCTTCTCCTGATGGACCCTCTGAGAAATTTATAACATTCGGATTTTGTAACATAAGATTGGACTTCTTTACGATATAATTCTTCGAAAAGGGGGTCGCTATTCCTATGTTTAAGATCGGTTTTTCCAATGATAAATATGTAGAGCTGCAGAGCCAGCACATCAGAGAGCGTGTAGATAAGTTCGGTGGCAAGCTCTATCTTGAGTTCGGCGGCAAGTTGTTTGACGACTATCACGCATCAAGAGTTCTGCCCGGATTCGAACCTGACAGCAAGATCAGGATGCTCAAGGCTCTTTCAGAAGACGCTGAGATCGTTATCGCGATCAATGCCGATGCCATTGAGAAGAACAAGAGAAGAGGCGACCTGGGCATCACATACGATCAGGAAGTACTCCGTCTGATCGATGCATTCACAGAATTCGGACTTATGGTCGGCAGCGTTGTTATTACCCAGTTTGCAGGCCAGCCTCTGGCAGAGAAGTTCGAAGCAAGACTCAGAAGCCTTGGCGTAAAGTCTTACAGACACTATCCTATCGCAGGATATCCTTCAGATATTCCGCTTATCGTAAGTGAAGACGGCTACGGAAAGAACGATTACATCGAGACATCCAGAAAGCTCGTTGTCGTAACAGCTCCCGGCCCGGGTTCAGGAAAGATGGCTACATGCCTTTCCCAGCTCTATCACGAGAATAAGCGCGGCATCAAGGCCGGCTATGCCAAGTTCGAGACATTCCCTATCTGGTCAATCCCGCTTCAGCACCCTGTAAATGTTGCCTATGAGGCAGCTACGGCAGACTTGGCTGACGTTAACATGATCGACCCTTTCCATCTCGAAGCTTACGGAAAGACAACTGTCAATTACAACAGAGACGTAGAGATCTTCCCTGTAGTAAATGCTATTTTCGAGAAGATCTACGGAGAGAGCCCTTACAAGTCGCCTACGGACATGGGCGTTAACATGGCAGGCTTTGCCATTGTTGATGATGATGCTTGCCAGGATGCTTCCAGACAGGAGATCATCAGAAGATACTACGAGGCCAAGATGGCTACCCGTTTAGGCAATTCCGACGGCTCCGACGTTACAAAGATCGAATTCCTGATGAAGAAGAGCGGTATCGACATCTCCAACCGCCGTGTAATCGGCGCTGCTTCCGTACGTGCAGAATCCACAGGCGCTCCGGCTGTCGCATTGGAGCTCCCTGACGGCCAGATCGTTACAGGAAAGACAACACCTCTCCTTGGACCTGCTTCTGCTGCACTTCTTAATGCACTTAAGGTCCTTGCAGGCATCTCACACGATATTCCTTTGATCTCACCCAATGTTATCGAGCCTATCTCTGATCTTAAGATCAACCACTTAGGCAACCATAACCCCAGACTTCATACGGATGAGGTCCTTATCGCGCTTGCCATCAGCGCTGCCACCAACCCGGTCGCAGAGCTTGCGATGCAGCAGATTGGAAATCTCGTTAACAGCGACGCTCATTCGACCACGATGATGAGCTCCGTCGACATCAACATGTTCCACAAGCTCGGCATCAATCTCACTTGCGAGCCGGTTTACGAGACGAAGAAGCTGTATCACAGGTAATCTTATTAATTATCGTTAATTCTGAAAGCGGTGTCTTAATGCGGCACCGCTTTTTCATGTTTGTATCCAACTTCAAGAGAAAGGCATCCCGGGACATGTTTTACAGCGCAACTTTGCGAAAACTGCGCCCATAACGATTTTCGTTGTTGACAAACGAAAAGATCAGTACGATAATTTCATTAGTCAAAGAAAGTCAAAGTCAAAGTCAATAAAGAGCAAAGTCAAAAACGATTAAGCGGAAGGAGGATGATCTTGTGGCTAGACTGGTTGATGTAATAGAACAGATGATCAAAGAGATGGTCGACGAGAATGACGGTACAGCGACGATCTGCAGAAGCCAACTGGCAGAGCAGGCGAATTGTGTGCCGTCTCAGATCACATATGTGCTTTCTACAAGATTTTCGGGCGGAAGCGGTTATATAGTCGAGAGCAGACGAGGCGGCGGCGGACAGATCACGATCACACGTGTTAATCATGTCGGACCTGCCGAATATCTTAAGTCTATAATCGACAGTGTTGGTGATGACTTATCACAGCAGCAGGCGAAGAACCTTCTGGTCAATGCGGTGTCGGTCGGTGCCATGACTTCCAAAGAGGGCACGGCGATCATGGCTGCGGTGTCTGACAGGGCACTTTCAAGAGTTGATTCGGATATAAGGGCGGTCTTAAGGGCGGATATCTTTAAGCACGCGCTTTTGGGACTGATGGTTACATAAAGAATCCGGTGAAGGAGAGTAAATATGAGATGTGAAAGATGCGGTAAGGAACTTACCAACAGGATAATCAAGATAAATGGTGTCACGTACTGCGAGAACTGTGCGAGGCTCATGGGTTACGACAGATTCTTAAGAGATCCTTCTGACCTTCTGGGCAATCCGTTCTCACCTCTGGACGAGATCGCTTCGTCTCTGATGCAGATGAGTGAACTCGACTTCGGAAACAGCACTCTTACATGTCCCAAGTGCGGCATGACTTTAAGAGAATTCGAGAACGAAGGAAGAGTCGGATGCATTGAATGCTACAACACATTTAATGACAACATCATAAGAGAGATGTTCAAGCAGCAGGGCAACAGCGAGTATGCCGGAAGACTTCCGTCACAGTCTGCTGATACAGAGGCAAAGACTGCTGAGGTTCAGGTGACAAGAAAACCGCTGCCGTCAAAGGCCGGTTCTGACGAAGCAGAGCAGGATAATAAGCAGGAAAGCAAGCCGGAGAAGAAGGCTGAAGAACCTGCAAAAAAGGAAGATTCCAAGTCCGGCCTTACTCTTGAGCAGCTCATGAAGGCTGATATCGGAATGCTTTCCGATGAAGATCTCGAGAAGGGCATCAAGGTGGCCGCTGAAGCTGAAGAGTATAAGCTCGCTTCAAGACTCAGAGATGAACTCAAGGGCAGAAAGGAAGGTGGCAGCAATGTCTGATTGGTATTTAAAAGAAGGTAAAGACAATGACGTTGTCCTTTCCACAAAAGCGTGCATCGTCCGTAATGTCAAAGGCTATAACTTCATGCCGAGACTGGACGACAAAGAGTGCCAGAGTCTTTTGGAGACGATAGACAAGGCAATCGATAAAGATACTTACATGGGCGGAAATGCTGCCCAGCTCGATAAGGAAACCATAACAAGACTTACAAGGCTTCAGATACTGGGCCGTGAAGCAAGCCAGATGGTAAATCCCGAGCGCAAAGCATTCTATTACAACGATGATGTAAGCCTCTCGATCACAGTCGGCAGCGGCGAGCACATCACCGTAAGAGCCATGGCGCAGGGTCATGATATCAGTGTCTATAAGCAGGCTGAGAAGGAAGCTATAGAACTCGAGAACAAGCTGGATATAGCCTTCTCAGACAACTACGGCTTCCTGACATCAAATGTCAGACTGGCAGGTACCGGACTTAAGATCTTATACACTGTCTCGCTTCCTGCGATCTCGAAAACAGAAGGCGGCATCGCTGCTCTTACACAGCGTGTAGGCCAGTACGAATGGACGATCTATCCGTTCGCTGAAAGAGGCGAGATAGCTGATTCTGATGTTTACATCATCGCAAGTGTCAACACACAGGGTGTAACTGAGGATGAAGTTTTGAGAAGAGGCGAGATGCTCATATCAGATGTTATCAAGGCTGAGAGGGCATGCAGGGAAGAGATCGCTTCAAGCAAGAAAGAGCAGTCTGCAGATATCTACGGAAGATCCTACGGCACATTGAGATATGCGAACATTATCTCAAGAAGCGAAGCGCTTCAGGCATTAGGCTGGCTTAGACTCTTCCACGATTACGATGACTCCGGAGAGATAAACCTCTCATGGAAGACGATAGACAAACTTACGATGGATATCCTTTGGGAGCCGGGAGCTCCTTCAAGGAAGGCAAGCCAGAGCGTTGCTTCGCAGAAGTTCAGAGCGCGTGGAATAAGAACAATTCTGAAAGGGGATGAGTGATATGAGAATTACTGAAGATACAGCAAAGGTACTCGCAGTATCGAGCCTTATTGCGGAAGAAAGAAATACAACACTTATCAGGGACACGATCCTTTTCGCGGCATTGTGTGTAACTGATACACCGGCAAAGGAAATCTTGAGCGAGAATGTTCCTGATATGTCCGTTATCCTGGACCGTCTGGGTGTTGAGTCTGAATACGAGCTTGACGATGCGGCAGTAAAGATGCTTGCAGACAGGGCTTTCTCAAGCCTCAGGATCGATGTAAGAAGGATCTTTGCAAATGCTGCTGATCTGTCAAGAAGGACCGGTTTTAAGGGAGCGGTAAACCCTGAGCATCTTCTTTTCGTGATCATGTCACGTAAGATCTCCAACCACCCTGAGATCTTCAGCTGCCTTGAGGCAGCCGGATGTGATCTCGAGGGTATCAGAAGTGCGATAATCAACGTTTTCAATGAGCAGGCTGAAGCCGCAAGAGAAGACAGCGGAAGTATTGATGACGGAAATGATGACGGCGATCTCCCTTCCGGTGAATCATCTTCCAGAACGCGCAAGCCCGCTGGTAAGACAGGCGGAAAGTCAGGTCACAAGACACTTGATAAATACGGCAAGAACCTCACAGAACTTGCAAAGCAGGGCAAGATCGATCCTGTTATCGGACGTGAGGAAGAGATCTCCCGTGTCATGCAGATCCTTATCCGCCGCACAAAGAACAATCCCTGTCTCGTAGGTGATCCAGGTGTCGGTAAGACAGCTATCGCAGAAGGCCTTGCCCTAAAGATCGCAGAGAATGATGTCCCGGATGTCATCAAGGGAAAGATCGTCTACAGCATGGAGATGGGTTCCATGGTCGCAGGCTCCAAGTACAGAGGTGAATTCGAAGAGCGTATCAAGAGCATGCTCGACGAGGCAGTTGCAGATCCTAACGTTATCCTCTTCATAGATGAGATCCACACTCTTGTAGGTGCTGGCGAATCCCAGGGAGGTTCCATGGATGCCGCTAACATCATGAAGCCGCTCCTTACGAAGAACGAGCTCCAGATCATCGGTGCGACAACTCTTGATGAGTATTCCAAGTTCATCGAGAAGGACCATGCGCTGGAGAGACGTTTCCAGAAAGTCCTCGTCGAAGAGCCTTCAATTGAAGATGCCATCGCGATCATGAAGGGCTTGAGATCCAAGTACGAAGAACACCACAAGATCTATATTCCTGACGATGTCCTTGAGCAGTCAGTAAGGCTTTCGGCAAGATATGTCTCTGACAGATTCCTTCCTGATAAGGCAATAGACCTTGTCGATGAGGCTGCTGCCGCAAAGCGTATCAATTACGCTGACTCCAAGGTCAGAAATGAGCTCGAGAAGAAGATCGAAGAGATCAAGCAGAAGAAAAAGGCTGCCGTTGATGAGCAGGATTTCGAAGCTGCACAGACTCTTAAAGAGGAAGAGGAGAAGATCAATGAGAGGCTTTCTCTCCTTCAGGATAAGGTTAAGCCTGATGCAGACGGCTTCACGGGAACACTTACAGTTGATGATGTTGCTGTAGTTCTCGCCAAGTGGACAGGTATCCCGACTACCAAGATCACGGAATCTGATGCGGATAAGCTTAAGAACCTTGAATCCGAGCTCGCGAAAAGAGTTGTCGGCCAGGATGAGGCCGTACACGCCATCGCCAAGGCTATTCGCCGTGGCAGACTCGGCCTTAAGGATGAGAAGAGACCTTCAGGTACATTCATCTTCCTGGGTACAACAGGTGTGGGTAAGACAGAACTTGCAAAGGCTCTTGCAGAAGTAATGTTCGGCAATGAGAGCGCTCTTGTAAGGATCGATATGTCCGAATATATGGAAAAGCACGATGTCTCAAGACTTATCGGTGCGCCTCCGGGATATGTCGGATACGATGAGGGCGGCCAGCTTACTGAAGCTGTAAGAAGACATCCTTACTCGGTAGTCCTTTTCGATGAGATCGAGAAGGCACATCCTGAGATCTTCAATACGATGCTTCAGGTCTTGGACGACGGACGTCTTACAGACGGTCACGGCAGAACTGTCGACTTCAGAAATACGATAATCATCATGACATCCAACATCGGTGCGAGAATGCTTGTCGGAAGCGAAGGCAGAAAGATCGGCTTCTCTATGGAAGACGACAGCGACAAGGATGAGCTTTCAAGAGAGGGTCTTTACGGCGGCAAGTCTTACGATGAGGCTAAGAAGGTCGTAATCGACGAGCTCAAGAAGACCTTTACTCCTGAATTCGTTAACCGTGTTGACGATATCATCTTCTTCCGTATGCTCGGTAAGGATTCGCTCATCAAGATCGTTGATATCCTCATGAAGCAGGTAGGCAAGAGGATCAAGGATCTCGGTATGGATATTGAGCTTACCGAAAGCGCTAAGGAGCTCCTTGCCAAGAAGGGCTACGATCCGCAGTACGGTGCAAGACCTTTGAGAAGAGTCATTACTTCCATGGTCGAAGACCGTTTCTCGGAGGCTATGCTTGACGGCATTGTTAAGCCCGGACACCTGGCGATCATCGACGCTGTCGAGACATCTGATCCTGACGCATTGCTCGCTCAGGGAAGCGCAGCAGAGGATGGAAAAGTCATCGTCATCAAAGACGGCGGAGAGCTTGAAATATCAAGTAATTCTGCAATTAGCGAAACAACAGGAAACGCTTGACGAAATAATGTATAATACTCACGCTATCACAATAGTTGAATAACGGAGAGGAATAATGCAGGAAGAAAAACCCAGCAATGCGGCTTCCCGTTCTAAAGCGCCGCGCGATTATGATATAGGTTGTGTACCGAGCCCGTTCTATTTTGGATTTCTGGGTTCACACATAATCGTTCCTTTGGTATGTGCTTATGCTCATATCAAGGTTAAACCGGACATGGAATTCGTTAAGCACGAAGGTCCTATTATCGTTATTTCCAACCATGAGTCTTATCTTGATCCGATGATTATCAACCGTCTGACCAAGGCAAGGCCTGCGAACTTCGTTACAGGTGAGTTCGTATTCAGGGCACCTGCATGGGGCCACTGGTTCAAGCTCGGAGGCGCTATTCCGAAGAAGCAGTTCGTAGTTGATACTGCTGCAGTTAAGGCAATGATGCGTGTCATGAAGCGTAACGGTGTCATCATCGTATATCCTGAGGCAACAAGACATGTTGACGGTAAGTCCATTGGCTTTGACGACGGTGTCGCAAGACTAGCCAAGAAGTCAGGCGCTTCCATCTATATCGCACACATTCATGGCGCATATCTGGCATGGCCCAGATGGTCAAGATCTGGCATGCGCAAGGGAAGGATCAGTGCCGAGTTCGTTAAGAAGATCTATTCTGACGAGGTTAAGCAGCTGTCGGTCGAGGAATTGCAGCAGAAGATCCTTGATGGTGTTGATTATAACGAGAACGACTGGATCCGTGAGAATCCGAGAAAGTTTAAGAGCAGAAGGCTCGCTGACGGTCTTCAGAATATTGCGTATGCCTGCCCGAGATGCGGTTCCGAGTATACGATGCAGTATATGAATTCCGGCAAGCACGACATGATCCAGTGCTCCAACTGCGGCAACGCTGCAAGATACCTTCCTACAGGCCTTATCGAGAAGGTTGATCCCCAGTGTGTTGTTTTCGACGACCTCCACAAGTGGACCGAATGGGAGAAGGGCCTCATAAAGGAGCAGCTCGATGCCGGCGGATTCAAGATGGAGATGAATGCTGACCTTTTCAAAGTTTTCGACAGATTCACTTTCGCGAAAACAGGCAAGGGCAGGATCACCATCACAGATAAAGAGATCACTTATGTCGGAACTGACTGTCCTGCTGAGGAAGGAATTCCTTATAAGCATGGCAAGCCGATGAAGAAGTATAAGAACAGGACTCTTGATGCCACGGCACCTTTCGAGACAAAGGTCTTCGAGATCGACTCCATGAGAGGACTCGTTGCTTCATACGGCAAGCATTTCGAGATCTACGACAAGGACGGAGAGCTCTACAGATTCCACGTTGAAGGCCAGAAGGTCTTCAAGATACACGAGATCGTATCTCTCCTGGGCAAGGGCGCAGCTAACTGACAAAACCCCGGACGTCAGGGAAATAATTTTCACTAGTACGATAAAAGGGAAAAAACAGACGGGTTTGGCAAATAAAACGCCAAACTCGCCTTTTTTATTGCTTTAATATGTCGCCCGAAGATAGTATAATTTCAAAGTTAGTAAATAAGAGGCGTCTTTACAGGCGTTTCCCAAAACACAAAATATGAATCAGGAGTGTGAAAATCCATGGCAATGTATGACAAGAAAAGCGTCGAAGATTTAGACGTAGCCGGTAAGAGAGTTATTGTCCGCGTTGACTTTAACGTACCGCTCGACAAAGAGACAGGCACAAAGATCACAGACGACAAGCGTATCAAGGGTGCTCTTCCTACGATCAAGTATCTCGTAGACAACAAGGCAAAGGTTATCCTCGTTTCACATCTCGGCCGTCCGAAGAACGGTCCTGAGGCTAAGTTCTCAATGAAGCCCGCTGCTGACCGTCTCGCTGAGCTTCTCGGACAGCCTGTTACTCTGGCTGCTGACGTTATCGGCGAAGATGCAAAGGCTAAGGCTGCTGCTCTTAAGGATGGCGAAGTTCTCATGCTCGAGAACGTCCGTTTCCACAAGGAAGAGACAAAGAACGATCCTAAGTTCGCTGCAGAGCTCGCTTCTATGGCTGACCTCTATGTTAACGATGCATTCGGTACTGCTCACCGTGCTCATGCTTCAACAGCAGGTCTTGCAAACTTCCTTCCTTCCGCTTGCGGTTATCTCATCAAGAAAGAGATCGACTTCATCGGCGGTGCGCTCGACAATCCGGCTAGACCGTTCGTTGCTATCCTCGGCGGCGCTAAGGTTTCCGACAAGATCGGCGTTATCACAAACCTTTTAGACAAGGCTGACACTATCATCATCGGTGGTGGTATGGCTTATACATTCATCGGCGCTCAGGGCGGCAAGATCGGTGATTCACTTTTCGAGGCTGACAAGGTTGACCTCGCTAAGGAGATCCTTGCTAAGGCTGAAGAGAAGGGCGTTAAGCTCCTTCTTCCTACAGATACAGTTGTTGCTGATGCTTTCGATGCAAACGCTAACAGCAAGGTAGTTCCTACAATGGAGATTCCTGACGGCTGGCAGGGCCTCGACATCGGACCTGAGACAATCGCTAAGTTCTCTGAGGCTATCAAGGGCGCTAAGACAGTTATTTGGAATGGCCCTGCAGGCGTTTTCGAGTTCGAGAAGTTCGCAGTTGGTACAAAGGCTATCGCTCAGGCTATTGCTGATGCAGACTGCACATCAATCATCGGCGGCGGTGACTCTGCTGCTGCTATCGAGAAGCTCGGCTATGCTGATAAGGTTTCTCACATCTCCACAGGCGGCGGCGCTTCTCTCGAGTACATCGAGGGTAAGGTTCTCCCCGGTATCGACTGCCTCAACGACAAGAAGACAGGCAGAATCTTTGCTGCAGGCAACTGGAAGATGAACTGCGGTATCCCTGCAGATGCAGTTAAGCTTATCGAAGAGCTCAAGCCCCTCGTTAAGAATGCAGAGCACAGAATCGCTCTCGGCGTTCCTGCTACAGCACTTGCTGCTGCAGTTGAGGCTGCTGCTTACACAAACATCAAGATCGCTGCTCAGAACTGCCACTTCGAAGAGAAGGGTGCTTTCACAGGCGAGATCTCACCTCTCTGGCTCGCTAAGATGGGCGTAAATTACTGCATCATCGGCCACTCTGAGAGAAGAGAGTACAACGCAGAG
>Ga0256404_1001380_pt1 | contig 58965 bp, 57 predicted proteins | sample RumenRJG_01DNA_FD_185990 | JGI IMG/M metagenome (GOLD analysis project Ga0256404, IMG submission 185990) | Bovine rumen microbial communities from Lethbridge, Alberta, Canada - RJG_01 | ecosystem: Host-associated > Mammals > Digestive system > Stomach > Rumen | place: Canada: Alberta | collected... | reverse complement strand
CGATTGTCCCAATTTTCAATTGACATTTGCACACAGCTTTTTGAGAGTATCAGAAATTCTTACATATTCAGCTTCCGATAAATCTCCATCAAGGTTAACATCCATCTTTTCCTTATCAGGATCCGACTCATTTGCGAATACTTCCAGCCTCTTTTCAAGAAAACCGATTATATACTCAAGTGCCGTATGTATCTCTTCTTCGTCCTTAAGCCACTTTGCTTCATGAGGATCAAGCCCTGGAATAAGGGACCGCACATGGCTTTTGTCAATATCACCATCCTCAAATCCCATTTCAAGATGCTCCCGTTTGATCCAGCGGATCACGAATTCCTCATTCACATCTCCACTCTCACCGAGGAAATATCTTCCAAGGCTATCCCTATCGAAAATATGGGAAAGCGTTGCTGGAACTTCATCGAAAAGCCCTACCTCCCTGCCGTTTATCTCGATCTTGTATCTTGCACAGTTCATTTTTCTGTCAGGAAGCAATATGAAATTACATCTTAATTCCGCAAGTACCAGAAACCTGTTAAGAAGCTTTACAAGACTGTGCTCCGGCGGGAGGTACTTGTCTGTCTCATCCGCCAGAAGTCTAAGGTAGTGGTCCGGATCACTGCTCCCATTCCTCTTGTAGAATTTGATTCCGCTCTCACTGTTCACAAAGTCCGCAACCCATTTAATCGGGGTCCATGCGCTCATCAGCGTATCCGCCCGAAGATCGCCGTCAAAATACAGGCAGTCAAGATCATTCTTGGCTCTCCATTCATCTCCGTAACCCTTTGCCGCTTTCATCCAGTACAAGCAGAAGTTCCTGAGATGATTATCCGTGTATTCATTTCCAAGGTATTCTTTCATCATGTTCTTCATAGTTTTTTCTCCTTTTTGTCTGTCATTTTTCTGCAATTTAAAAGAACCGTACTCTTCAACGGTCCTTTCACATATATTATGGATTGATCCATATTCAATTATTTGAAAAGAGTTCCCTTTTCTCTCATTGTGTTCCCTTTTAATCCAGGTTAAGACCTGTAGTATCATAGAACTTCCTAACATCCTTCTTCAGATACTTCATAGACCTTGTTTCTTCCATCCACATCGAAAGGTCCGTTTCGCTGTTCCAGTCAGATGAATTTCCAAGATTATAAGGTCCGGTTTCCGCTTCAGGATAATACTCATCAGTATCATTTTCCTTAACGTATGTTCCGAATATAGTAAAAGCAACTCTGATACCAAAGTCACTTTCGGGATCCTGATATTTAACTACCTTCTCAACGATGAGTCCTGAGATGTTATAAAGCCACAGAAGATCAAAAATCGTATCCGTGGCATATTCCAGCCTGTCGATAAGATCATCAAAGTCTCGCACGAATTTAACTTTCGGGTTTGCCGGTAGCGTTCTGTTTGTGCCATCCCATACATGATACTTTTGTCTCTTTATCGGGTTAATGTTTTTCATATCTTCATCTTCCGGCAGATCTAAACAGACTCCCCGATAAAGATGTATATCCAATTCACCGATATAAATCCCGTGTGTATATATATGCGTAATGCGGTGATCCGATTCATCGGAATGAATATAGATTCCTTCTATCCCATAGGTCATCCTTGCGTTAAAATCATCCGACATAGACTCGCTTGCTTTTTTCTTGTTCACAAGCAGAGCATTCAGTCCGTCAAGACATGTTACCTTGGAATTCATAATGCATATCTGGCTCAGCTTCACAAGCTCCTTGAAGATAGAAATATCCCAAAGATGCCTGGCATTATACAGATAAAGCTGAGTCAGATTTTTCATATCCGATATGAAACTGTAATCCTCAAGGTCGGATGTCACCACAAGGGTCTCCACGTCAAGCGGATCTGTTATCATCTCGCTGATACTGTCATCCGGAATGAATATCTTTGGAGTGTGGAAATTATAGCAATACGCATCGGATCTCCACGGCATGGGATATGCTTCATTTTCAATTTGGGATTCTTTTGGATAGATTTGAATATAAGACATAAGAAAACCTCCATAGCATAAGCGTTTATTGTTACGCTTATATTATGGAGATATAAATATTCAAAAAATTGAATACAATTACGATGACTTGAGAACAGAACAAAAATCTTCCATTTTCAGTCTCTTGTAGATTTCCTTCAATTCACTATTGTTGTTCCTATCTAAGTTCTTCTTCTTAATCTTTTTGAGAATTCTGTAACTCCTACGGACAATAAGAACGGTTGTCAATCTCACAAATTCGACAAACATCTCCTTTTCCATTCCAGAAGAATATGTTCCATTGTTCCAAATCAGCTTGCACTGCTCGTTGAAAAAATCAGCAAAGAACAATTCTTTAACATAATTATTGTTTTGAGGAAGGATTTTGAACAGATCATTCATTCCTCTTTGGTTACTAGGGACATCTTCTCTATTTTCTATGTGTACGTTATCGTCATCGGGATTTCCTCCGTTTGCTAGTTTGTACCAAATATTGTCTTTTCCACACCCTTGACCTGAACCCCCATTTTTCCATATTGGGCAGAAATTACCAGCCGTGTAGGACACCCTGTTAAATGCACTTATGACCCTTTTTTCATCTTCGGAAAAACACTCCCCCGAATGTTTTTTAATCCATTCCTCAACTATTCTTGCGTTTGTTAGAAGATCTGCGGATATTCCAACATAATGATTCCCATTATCATAAAATATCTTACATTTGCTCCAATAGTAGTTATGATTTCCATAAAAGCATGGATAACTCATGTAAGAATCAAGAGCTCGTTTCCAATGATCAGCATCAGGGCTGGATTTCCCTTCATTTATTTTAAAATTTTGATAAATTCCATACCGTTCATTGTAATCACTCCATCCATGAACATTCTCTAACTTGGACGTAAACTGACCATCACCTTCTCTGAAATCTTTCAAAACATTTTCAATTATATTTTCCATGCATTTTCTCCAGTTCTTTCTTTATCTCTTCCCGTATCTCTTCATCCATTATTTCTACAACAGTGCCATACTGCATCGCCCAATGGACGATCATAAAAGGAGATGTTCTGACAACAACAATATCATAATTGACTTTGTTTCCTTTGTCGTCAGTTTCGGAAACACTGTCAATCTTTTGATAATGATCACCGAACCAATCATGGACGAGTGTGTAACTGTCCTCTTTTATCTTGATCCTGATATCGCGAGGCTCATCATAAGCCATATTCATATGCTCCGACATATATTTCTCCGGATCCCAGTATGCGTTACATATCGGTAATCCTTCAAAATCACAGACCTCGATAGGTATGACTTTCCCTTCATCATCCTTTACGATCTCTATATCCGACATAAGATCAATGCGGTAATGAAGAACCCTCTTATCGCCCCACGCCTGATTAAGACCAATAACATAGTAATTGTCATGATACACAACCATATGATACGGGCTTAGAATGTTCATTCGCTCATATTTCGGTACAAGCTTATGGTCGAAAGTGTAACGATTGAACTTAAACCTTATCTGTATCAGATTATTGATCGCATACTGAATGGTCTTCAGGTTCTCGGTAAGCTGCTTCCTGTCCGCACCGTTTCGTTTGGCAAATCTACCGTGTATGGCGGCAGGATTAAAGCGAAGATCATCCCCGTCTGCAAAAGGTGTTTTGTAATACACGCTCGCAGTTGCAACCAGTTTGTCAATAAGCTTCGCTTTTTCCTCATATGAGAACATGTCGGAGAAACTGACAAGCTGGATCAGTTTATCAAGCGTTTCGTTATCAAAATCATGCGTATAAGAAAAATCACTTATGACAGGCGCTTTCTGTCCTTTTTTCTTATTCAGTTTTTTATACAGCGCATCTTCTTTGTATCCCGAATATCTGATTCTGTATTCCCCTTCGTTGTCTCCCGTGAAATTCAGGGGATTCATTTCCCTGAGCATCTCCACAAGATCGCTGGTGTATGTATTGTCTTCGGAATGAAGGCCGATCTCATAATCATCCTCATCAGGGCTCTTCTTTTCGCTCTTCTTTTTCTTACGTTTGGTCAGCGTGCTGTCATTACTGTACTTGGCAATCCGATAGTAATGTAGCTGTTCCAAAAGCTCTGTTTTGCTTAGGCTGTGGTCTTCATCGGTAAGTTTTTTCAACACTTCAATTATCTGAAGAACCCGTCTGGCCTGTCCGAACTTTTCATGATCAACAGGTGCATCTACAGAGATCCCCGACTGCATACTGTCCAGGATTGCCCTGGATAGCAACGCATCAAACGCATCTGCCTTATCCTTTTCTTCTTCAGACGGCGCATGTACTCTTACGACTTTCGGTTCCTGTGAATTCTCTGTTCTTGGAGGCCTATGCGTTAATCCCATGGAATTAAACTCAAAATAAAGCTGCTTCGACATCTCACCATCAATAGAGTATGTTGCATGGGTAGTAAAACTGGCCTTGCTTGTGTCATGATTCCTTAATGCAGAAACGAAACCTATCCAACCGGCGGCAAAAAGCTCTTCTTCCATTGCCTGCGGATTGGAGACATTAAGCCCCTTTATCTTTTTCCACGCACGGGAGTGAATATAGCCCTCATATCGACTTATCAGCTCCTCCCATGCCTTGTTATCGCCATTTTTGATCTTCTCTATAAGTATATTTGTTTGATCGTTCTGATTATTCATATTCAAACTTGCTCCTCTCAGATTTATATATCCTGTGAAATACTAAGAATATATCTGCCTTTGCCCTGACCGGTAACCGCAACGATAATGCCAGCCTTTTTCATTTCTGTAATAATTCGAAGTGCTTTAGTTTCCTTACAATCAAGGATCTTCTTTACATCCTGTGTGCCAATCACCTGGTTTTCCCGAAGATCCTCCAGTACTGAAACTATGGCGGAGGATGTGATGGCCGTCATCATCCCTTTAGCACGCAATCTCTTGATATGTTCAATCCACGCATTTTTTGCATCAATCCACGGAATCGACGTTTCAATCCTCGCGTTTTCATCTCCAATCCTCGCGTTTTCATCTCCAATCCTCGCATTTCCGGCAATTCTCTGATCTCGATCCGCACTCATTATCGTCGTTTTAAGTATGAAGGTATTGTTATTGAATACCGGATCGGGCAGACCGATGGCTTCCAGTTCTCTGCACATACGATCCACACCCTCGCCATATTCCTTAACATAGCCATAGTCCTTAAGAAAAGCCGACAAGAACCTGTTTAACTTTCTTTATGGTTGAATCACTCCATGAGGCAACTGCGTCGTCTTGTTCCTGAAGTCTTATAAAAAATGTATTCATATCAATTTTGCCGAATGACATATCGTATTTTTCATATTTGTTACCGATTACAGTAATCATAAAATCCCATACCAGTCTGTATTGCTTCATCATAGTGTAGAGGCAAATTTGTTTCGCGACTTCAGATGGTTCATTTGCTATGGCTCGTATCAGCTCCGGATTATTTAAAGCCTTAAGTCTCCTGATACAGCCTCTCGCTACTACTTTAACGGATTTCTCCGTCGGATATTGGAAAAGATTATCGGATACTATCTGATTAATTACCTCGTCCTCATTTAATCCTTCATTTAACAGCTTAGCCGTTGTTCTTGTCTCATAAAAAAGGAACTGCTCTCTTGTTATGCTCCCACAGCCTTTATACGGACTGGTTGTTATCATCTGATATTTTCTCCTGAAATTCTGATTCTTAATTCTAACGCAAAAAAGCATAGCTTCGCCATGAGTGAAAATTCACCCACAATGACCGCTATGTTCACCACCCGTCTCCACTGTACCCGAAGTAACTTGCGGTTTGAATGGCTGCTTATATAAGAAAGTTTAACACTCTTTGAGGGGTATTGCAAGGTTTCCGGGGTATTTCAGCCAACTTTATACAAGAAAAAGGCTTCACATAAGTGAAGCCTTTTTTACGTAATTTATGATTAGAAATCTACATCGGTATCATAGTAGCATGCGCTTAATACCTTTTCCATCTCTTCCTGGCTTGGCTGCCTTGGATTCGATCCGGTACATGCGTCGAGGATTGCGTTAGCGGCTATATCGTGCTTTCTCTCAAGGAATACGCTCTCTTCTACGAAGCCCTGCTCTGTTGGGTAAGAATCAGCTCCGTAGAACTTAATTCCGTGAGGAATCTTAAGGTCGTCATTTAAGCCGCGGCAGAACTTAATGAGGCTATTTACCTTCTCGCCCTCGCTCGCTCCGCCAAGCTCAAGGTAGTCAGCTATATAAGCGTAGCGTGACTTAGCGGTTGCGTCCTTAGCGTTAAAGGCGATAACCTTAGGCAGGTACATAGCGTTCGCGGCGCCGTGAATAATATGGGCTCCCTTATCGGCAAAGGCTGCTCCTGTCTTATGGGCAAGTGAGTGAACTATGCCGAGCAATGCGTTTGAAAATGCCATACCTGCGAGGCACTGGGCATTGTGCATATGTTCGCGGGCTTCCATATCGCCGTTATAAGAATTTACAAGATCACGCTTTATAAGCTTCATAGCGTAAAGGGCAAGCGCGTCAGTATAATCGCAGTTCGCTGTAGATACATAAGCCTCTATAGCATGGGTAAGAGCGTCCATACCGGTGTGGGCGACGAGCTTCTGAGGCATGGTCTCGGCTAGCTCCGGGTCAACAATCGCTACATCAGGAGTGATTTCGAAGTCAGCTATAGGATATTTTATGCCCTTCTTGTAGTCGGTAATGATTGAAAACGCGGTAACCTCGGTTCCTGTACCTGAGGTAGAAGTAATGGCGCAGAAATGAGCCTTGTGACGGAGTTCAGGAATTCCGAAGACCTTGCACATCTGCTCAAATGTGATGTCGGGATATTCGTACTTTATCCACATAGCCTTGGCAGCGTCAATAGGTGAACCGCCGCCCATAGCAACTATCCAGTCAGGCTTAAATTCTTCCATGACTGCGGCGCCCTTTTCAACCGTCTCTACGGATGGGTCAGACTCGATACCCTCGAGCAGCTTCACTTCAAATCCTGCTTCCTTCAAATAATCCTCTGCCTTCTGTAGGAAGCCGTTCCTCTTCATGGAACCGCCGCCGACACAGATAAGAGCCTTCTTGCCCTTAAGATTTTTAAGCTCTGCAAGAGCCCCCTTGCCGTGATAAATGTCTCTTGGTAATGTAAAACGTGCCATTTCTTCCTCCTTTGATTGGGAAATATTCACAAGACATATCTGCCTTAACTACTGGTTATATCATAACTTAACAGCATTCTAAAGTAAACAGTTTTTATTCATTTTTCATGAATTCTTTATGGAATGATATTCGAAGTACTTATCATTTTCCATAGCCATGACTTCCTTTATTGTGTAAGGCTTCATGAGTGGTCTCTTCATTTTCTTCTTCACCCAGAAATAAGAATAAACCGCGAGAATAATAAAGGCAATTATACAGACCTCATAGACTCTTGTTTTTATCACAATATCGTTATCTATTCCGTTTATCATTAATACATCACCGATTATTCCGAGAATAGGAATAAGTATACCGAACGGAGCCTTGAAGGCCCTCGGAACATTTGGCATACGATGCCTCAAAAGAATTACATCCACATGGAGGAAAAGATAAACGACTATCCAGAATACGCAGGCGACCTTTAGGAAGAAGTTAAGAAGCTCTGAGATTGCGAGACTCGCCACAACGAAGGCGGTCATTGAGATTCCGATTGTAAGAATCGATACAAACGGCGCGCCATGCTTATTTTTCTTCATAAATGGCTTAGGAAGGAGGTCGATTCTTGCCATCCCCGCCATGAGGTAGCCGAGTGAATTTACGACCGTATTCGCGGTTGAAATGACGGCAAGCACCGATACGGCGCCCATCCAGTAGCGCCCAAACTCGCCTAAGAGAGCTATGCCGTAGAGCATATGAGGGCTTTCGCTTGTTCCGAGGTCATTATAGGTTACGTAAACCGGGAAACCGAATACGCAGAAAAGCTGCATGATAAATACTATCACGAGGCTTCCGATCATGCCTATCGGGACTGTCTTTCTGGGATTTTTCACAAATGGTCCGAGTGGAACGACAAACTCGCAGCCTACGAACATATAAAAGGCAGTTCCCACCATGCCCATTATTTTAGGAAAATCAAAATGAATACTCCTGTCCTGATCTATAACCGGTCCCTGCCCCATATGAAGGCAGCCTAAGACTCCCATTATTATAAGTGAAACAATCAGAGAATAGGCCACAACATTCTGAATCTTCGCGAACATATCGACACCGCGAAGGTTAAGGGCTATAATTACGGCCATGAGAATTATGCCATATAGAGGCAGCGGAATATGGAGATTCGGGAAGAGCATACTCATTGTCCGCCCGAACATTGTTCCCTCAAGGCTTCCGAATATTGTCATACCGATAACGTAGCCGCCGACCATGGTGAGACAGGTCATAAAGGGTCCCATGCCGACGAGCGAATATTGGGCAAGGCCACCCGTAAGATCCGGCATAACCGCGCTTAATTCACTTACCGATACTGCCGTAAAAATGTTGAACATTAAGGCGATAATAACCGAATATATAAAGGCGGTACCGAGCGCCGCGTCTCCCTGGCCTATGACAAGGAGGCAGCTAGTGGCAAGTATAAGTCCAACACCTGTCGCGATAGCGCTCGGAATTCCCAGCTTTTTCTCTTCTGCCATATGTCTCTCCCTTCTGTAAACTCAAAACTTAATAATCAGAATGCGCTATAGCCTCGTATCCGTCCTCCCCTGTTCTGATACGATAAGCGTTATAAATAGGTGAGACAAATATTTTACCGTCACCTATATGTCCTGTATAAAGCTCCTTCTTAAGCATATCTATGAGATTGTCTACGTGCTCCCTAGGCAGAACCATCATAACAACGGTTTTCTCGAGTAGGTCTATCTCGCTGGTGTCCTCGTCCTTATATTCGGGTGTACCGTACTGAACGCCGCAGCCCATTGCCTTGTAGACGGTCATTCCGGTGATGTGGTATTTCTGAAGGGCATTTTTAAGAATTCCCATTTTCATTTCATTCATGATAACTTCGACTCTCACTAATTCCATGATCTGACTCCTTCCATAATTTAAGGGCAATGGAGCCTTAGCTTGTTAAGGCTCCATTGCCCTTTTATAATCGTGTGTCCCCGTTCAATATAGGTAAGGCTTATCCCAAAGGTTAAGCTTGGTACCTATTCCCTTCTTGAGAGCGTTTTCGTAGCATGTCTTCCCCCACGCTACATCCTCTACAGGCATACCGCCGATAGAGTAGATAATGATCTGGTCATCGCTCTCACGACCGGGAAGTCTTCCGTTAAGGATGCCGCCGATATCCTCCATTCTCTCCCTCTCAAGCTTGCCCTCATGAATCATATCGGTGAACTTGGAGCCGATGAGGAACCATGTATCAAATGTAGGATATGGATATTCCTCTGCCCACGCGTCATAGAGCTTTGTATTATCGACTACGAGCTTCGTCTTAGGGTTCATTATGAGCTCTTCGCTTGTATTCATGGCGCCCATACCGCAGGCAAGGCAGCCCGGCTTAAGCCATACAGGGTCGATATAAGGATATGTATCCTGGCCACCGGTAGGGGTTGATGTGGCAAATGAAAGGATATCAGAATCCCTTACACATTCCTCAAGTGTTTCGCATACGATGAAGTTCTTGATCTGCGGACAGTGCTCCTTTACATAGGCTATACACCTGTCGATGGAAGCCTTGCCCCTGCCCTTGATCTTAAGGGTATCGATACTTGGACGAAGGTGGCAGAAGGTCTCAACCTCAATACAGTTGATGAATCCCGGACCTACTATACCAAGAACCTTGCTGTCCTTAAGGGCAAGTGTCTTTACACCCGCTCCCGGAACTCCGGCTGTTCTGTACGCGCTTTCAAGATTGGCCGACATATAGGCTATAGGAGCGCCGGTATCCTTATCGTTAAGGGTTACCATAAGAATAGAACGAGGAAGGCCTATTTCCCTGTTATCTACATTTGAGCCATACCACTTGACACCCGCGATCTGGAACTTACCGCCTAGGTAGGCCGGCATACACATGAATCTTCTGTCCGGGCCGTTCTTAGGCATTCCCGGGAATTCCGGGTTGTCAGGGAACTGAATCATGGTTCCGTGTGAATTACCGTTCTTTCCGCCCATGCGGTAATCGCCCTTATCGAGAGTCTTAAGAACCTCTTCCATACACTCTGTACATTTTACAGTGTCTGTTACTCCCGCCTCAATCATGTCCTTTTCTGAAAGATAGAGAAAATCAATTTCCGGATACGCCATAGTTATGTCCTCCTTTTTAAATGTGTTAGCGAGTCGCATCGCTTCGCGATGTGACAGCTGTCATCCCTTTGACTTAAACCTGTCGTAGGTTAACTGACTGATATCTATTGTAGTAGACTTGCCATCCAATATCAACTCCGAAAGCGCAAGACTTGTCGCCGGTGAAATACCGAAGCCGTGGCCTGAGAAGCCGAATGCGCAGGTAAGTCCCGGAACTTCTTTTATGTTATCGATTACCGGTAATACATCTATGCACTGGTCGTACCACCCTGACCAGGTTCTTACGACCTTCGCATTCTTAAGTACCGGGAAATACTTCATGATGCCTCGTGAAATACAAGGCGCCGTAAGCGAATTCGTAACGAAATGGTCATTATTCGATGTAAATGCCTGAAGGCCGCTGTTACCGCCGAGAACGAAGGTACCGTTTTCTGCCTGGTGGCCGTAGAACTCGCCTCCCGCGACACCAATCATGACATCGAACATCTGCGGCATGACCTCAGTTACAAGAACCTCGTTAAACTGCCTCTCAACCGGTACATCTATCCCGACCGTATTTGCGATTTTCCTCGATTCATAGCCGGCACAGAGTAAGATATGGTCGCCCTCGTAATCGCCATCGTCTGTCTCGACGAGTCTGGCCTTCCCCTTCACCTTCTTGATTCCGTGAACCGTAACGCCTGTTATAAATGTTACGCCTAATTCAAGAGCCTTCTTATAGAAACCAAGGGTTGTCTTAAGGGGGTTCGCGTGACCATCGGTCGGACACCAGCTGGCCGCTATTACGTGCTCGGAAATATAAGGACAGATTTCGCGAGCCTCGTCGCCGTCAACCATTTTTACATCAAGGCCTACCTTCGTGGACTTCTCTGTATGGGCCTGCAGGACTCCTATATCCTTCTCCGTGAGACCAAGACGGATATTTCCCTTCTGACAATACTCGGTATCTACGCCAAGCTCCTCTGACAGAGTAGGCCAGATATTCGCGACAGCGTACATGGCAAGGGGCAGCTCCTTAGGGTTCCTCGCCGACTGCCTGACACCGCCGGCATTTCGACATGATCCGCCGTTTCCGATTTCCTTTTTCTCAAGAACGATAACACTGACTCCCCTCTTCGCGAGCCTGTAAGCAGTCGCGCAGCCTACAATGCCACCGCCGATAATTATGACATCCGCGCTTTTTTCTCCCATGTCATCAGTCCTCCTTCACATCAGTGACATTATTGCTGTAGGTATGAATTTCAACCGGTCTTACCGGAGCCCTGCCCTGGATCATTCCGAGGTCGTTAGGATTCATGGCAAGCTCCTTCGCTATAATGCCCTTTACTAATTTCTGGCAGGTCTGGCCCTGGCAGAGCCCCATTCCGCAACGAAGATACCGCTTCACTTCATTCATGGTTCTCATTCCATCGTGAACAGCCTGTCTTATCTCTCCCTTTGTAATCTCCTCGCAGCGGCAAATGATGAGGTCATCATCCGGCTGTGGCTTAAACGGCTCCTTGTTCGCTGTTCTTACAATTTTAGCCATATATGTATCCCCCTTTCCTTAAGCCCTGTAAAATCTCGCTGTATCAGCGTACTTTACAGGTACCTTCATGGTTACGACAAGAGTAGCATCCATCTTTGGATTTTTCTTGACATCGACAATCTCAGCGTCGCAGAGCTTCTCACCGCTTCTGCTGAGAGCCGTACCCTTATCGCCAACCTTAGGCGCAGGAAGGAATTCATATGGAAATGACACCGTTGCCATTCCGTCATCCCTCTCATCATCAACAAGGAAAATGGCCTGACCTGAACATGAAGCTACGCACATGCCGCAGCCTATGCAGGCCTTAGACATATCGACCTTAGGGATGGCCGTGATATTTTCACCTACATTTATGAGGCCGATCGGGCAAGCGTCCTGACAAGGATTGCAGGGAATATTCTGAGTACATTCGATGATAGGATGAACTCCTGCCTTCTTGTAGGTCGCTGCCGGGAATCCTTTTATTTCATCATTGCTCACAAAGCCCTTCTTTAAGAGGTTGTGTGAAATAGGGAATCCCTCATCAGTAACCGTCCAGTCGTTTCTGCCCTTATTCTGAGGAGCGAACATACCCTGGCGGAGCTTGCCGAGAGCGTTTGTGTAATCGGTGAAATTCTCATCGAATTTTTCTTTGGTTATATAGCCCGCTTCCTCGGCTATCCTGGTAGCGACCCTCCGGCCCTGTATCATGGCTGATGACGCTTCCTCGATGCCGGCCACATCGCCTGCGCAATATATTCCCGGAACAGAGGTCTCACCGAATTCAGAGAGCTTCGCGACAGTACCGCCCTTCTTTGGATCGGTAATCATATCGCAGGTAGCGTTGTGGGCTAACTGGGACATAGGTGAGAGACCTACGGCTATACAGATTGTATCGCAGTCTATATCCTTTTCAGTTCCCGGAATAGGCTTAAAATGATCGTCTACCTCAGCTATAACAGCTCCTGTGACCCTGTCCTCGCCCTTCGCTTCAATAATGGTGTGTGACATGTAAAACGGAACACCTGTCCTCGCTACCTTCGAAGCGTGTACGCCATAGCCGCCGACTCTAGGGGCAGCGTCTATAACCGCCGCAATCTCACAGCCCGCCTGGAGAAGCTGGAAGCTTACGACAAGTCCGACATTTCCGGAACCAACCATAAGAATCTTGTTCCCCGGCTGAACTCCCTGTAGGTTCATAAGTGTCTGAGCGGCTCCGGCTCCTATGACTCCCGGGATATTCCAACCCTTAAATGGAATCATGTTCTCAGCGGCGCCTGTCGCTATAATTATATAATCCGCCTTGTAATGGTCGACCTCATCGCCATTTCTTACGGTAACTTCCTTATTTTCATAAATACCCATGACGACGGAATTAAGCTTAACCTTAACCCCCAGGTCAGTGGCCTCCTTAAGAAGATCCTCGCCAATCCTGAATCCTCTTTCCTTCGCATGGTGTTCCTTCGAGCCGAAGAATTTGTGAATCTGCTTGAACAGCTGCCCGCCGGGTCTCGCGTTCTCATCGAATACGATGACATCCATGCCTGCCTTCTTAGCTTCTATAGCGGCTGAGAGACCGGCAGGTCCGGCTCCGATAACTATGAGCTCATGTCTTTTCATACTTTCTTCGCCTCCCACTCTTCTTTTGTAAGTACGCCGTACTGAGTCTGAATCTTCATATTTTCTTTAAGAGGTGTGATACATGTTCTGACGTTAGGCTCGCCATCCACAATCATAACGCAGTCGGTGCACCTTCCTATCGCGCAGAAGATTCCTCTTGGCTTATGCTGCCTTCCGGTATACCTGTGAACCATTACTCCTTCGGCATGGAGGGCAGCCGCGATCGACTCGCCCTCATATCCCTCCATATCCTTTCCGTCAAGAGTAAAATGAACTTTCTTTCCTTTTTCATAAGTACCAAGTATAGGATGCTGTGCTATCCTCATATATATCCCCTCTCTTTCCGTCAGCCGAGCTTCTCAAGTCCTATAAGCGCCTGCATTTCGATTTCTACCATCTGGGTGGGTCTGTTCATTGCCGGAACTCCGGTCCAGGTGCACGCAGGCCTTGATTCCTTGAAGTACTCCGAGTAAGCCTTTGTGATATCGTTGTTCTTACTGGTATCAGTAGTGTAAATATTTACCTTGACGACCTCCTCGCGACTTACGCCGTTCTTCTCAAGAAGTGTTACAAGCTTGTTGAAAATGTACTTCGCCTGCTCATAGGCGTCTCCCTCGCCGTAAACCGTACCCTCAGGTGTTACCGAGGTAGTTCCCGATACATATACGAAAGGACCTGCCTTCACGATTCTTGAATAGCCTGCGAAATCCTCGTAAGCGCTTCCACCCTTAATGTTCTCTCTTTTAAATACTTCTGCCATGATAATGCTCCTTTCTTTTTGGAATACCTGTTTCTTGTATGTGATTCGAAATTTTTGATTTAAAGTTTCCCTTGCTTTAAATCTATTGATATGATATCATATGGATATGGATTTGTAAAATTGAAAGTTTAGATTTTGTATTTCAATATTTTCGAATTACGAGAAGAAAGGAGCTCTCATATGGAACTAAAGAATATCCAGACCTTTGTGAAGATCGTAGAAGAGGGCAACTTCACGAAGGCTGCCACAGCCTTAGGCTACGCCCAGTCAACTATCACCACTCAGATTCATCAGCTTGAGAAGGACTTAGGCTCGCCACTATTTACAAGGAATAACTCAGCCGTTGTCTTAACTGAATTCGGTCGCGAATACTTACCGCTTGCCGAGAGCATGATAAGTATCATGGAAGAAATGGAGACGCTTAAGGGCGACCCGACCCTCTTAACAGGGACACTCCGGGTTGGAATTGTCGAATCACTCTTCTATTCTGATTTCATAGAAGTAATTAAGGACTTCACCGAGGAATGCCCGAACGTAACGCTTGAGTTCTTTACGAGCTCATCGGCCGACCTCCATACCATGCTTGCCGAGAACAGGGTAGATATCATCATCTGCTTCCTTCAGCCCTTTGACTACTCAAGCTATGATATGGTCTTTAATTACAATGTGAATATATATTTCACGACCACGCCTTCAAATCCACTCGCTATCAAAGAAAATGTGACGCTCGAGCAGATAGCGAAGTATCCCATTATCATTACTGAGGAGGTCAGCATCTACCACCAGGAGCTCCACCGCATTTTCAACAAGGCAGGCCTCACCCTCAAGGATTCATGCAAGCTTCAGAGCTCCCACGCCATACTTAAGCTCATAAAAATGACGGACAGCATATCATTTTTACCTGAATATACTATCCGTCATGATTTAAAGGCTCATTCGCTGATCACGCTGAAGACCGCCTTCGAGCCCTCAAGCGCTAAGATTATCGGAGCCGTCCGTAAGGAAAAATGGCACTCACCCCAGCTCTTGAAGCTAATAGAGCTGACTAAAAGTAAACTGGTCAGATCTTAAAAGAATTAACGAAGCTTCCTATCTGCTCAGATGACCTCGTAACAACGTCCGCACTATCGTTTACGCCCTTGCTTTCATCAGCAACGTTCTCGGCACTCTCTACAAGCTTATCCGCATTAGCGGCAACCTCCTGGCTTGAAGCTGACTGCTCTTCAGAGATAGCGGCTACGTTTGTAGCGATGTCATTTACATTGTTCATCTTTTCTATCATATCCTTGATAGTTTCGCCGGCCATCTCAAGGCTCTGGTTAATAGCTGAGAAGGTCTCGCTCGTCGATGTTACAATTTCGCTGTTTGCTTCGATATCGGTCATGTTCTGTTCTGACTGCTTTGAGAGCTCACCGATTTCGCTTGTAACCTCATCAAGAATCTTAGCAATTTCTCCCGTAGCGCTTGCGCTGTCCGTAGCGAGCTTTCCGATTTCACTTGCGACAACCGCGAAGCCCTTGCCGGACTCACCGGCTCTAGCTGCTTCGATTGAAGCGTTAAGTGACAGGAGATTCGTCTGCTCCGCAATGGAGTTAATCATTTCGATAATTTTATTGATTTCCTTAGCGGAATCATTAACCTTCTCAACCACAGTATTCATAGCGGTCATGGAATCATGGAGATTGCCCATACTGTCCTTAAGGTCATCCATGTCCTTCTGACCCTTGTTGGCCTTAACCACAAGGTTCTGCATGGTATCGTTAGTACTGTTGCCCTTTTCCGTAAGATCCGATACGGCCTGCGCAAGCTCGGTAGCGTTCTCGGCAAGCTCAGATACGGCGTTACTCATCGCTGTCATGGACTCGCGGATATTCTGGCTGGCCTCTGTCTGCTTCTCAGCCTGCTCATTCAAGGTTCCGGAAGCGTTCTTGCTCTCTTCGGCCTCGCCTGCGAGATTGCTGCAGAGCTCCTGAATCTTGGCCATGGTGTCACGCATCTTGTCAACGTAAACGCTCATGCTGCGATTCATGGTTCCGATCTCATCATTGCCATTCGCTTTTATTTTAACTGTAAAATCACCATCGGCAACCTTTGTGATGTTTTTGGTAAGATCACTGACAGGCTTTGAAACAAGCTTTCTTATGAGCATCACGAGCAGAAGCGCTATAACCGCTGCAACAACTATACCAATAATAATGCTGAATATTGTAAACGCTGTAACACTTGAGAGAACACTCTTCTTATTTACTGAAGAAACCAGGGTCCAGTTCGTACCCGGTACAGAACTGAAGGCAAGCATATAGGTATTGCCATCGTAGGACTTGACAGTCTGAACGGTTGTTGAGCTCATCAACGGCTGAAGCATATTTAAGAAGCTGTCATTCGCGTCCGCAATCTTGGTTCCATTTAAATCACTGTGGAAATAAGAAAGTATATAATCGCCGTCAAAAAGCATGGTATCGCCGGTTGTGAGTGGCTTATACTGGTTAATCCTGTCAACAAAGGTATTAAGCTTCAGATCGGCAGCAGCTACACCCTCGCGACCATCCTTAAGTGTCACCTTCTTGCAAATGGTTATCATAATCGTTGACCCATCCGCATCGGTGTATGGATTTCCAATCACAAGGCTGTCTCCGGAATTTGCCATACCGTCCTTATACCACTGCCTGTCGGTAGCTACAAAGTCACCCGACTTCTTTCCCGTAGCTGACAGGAAGGTATTATCTGAAAGTCCCATGTAAACACCTGCGCAGAAATCATAGTATGACGCAGATGGAGCAAGGTACTCCTGGATAGCATCATCATTAGCGAATGCGACAGTATTAAGCCCGTCGACTATTCCATCAAACTTAGATTCAAAATCCACTACATCAATACTGAGATTTGTCGCGTTATAATCGCTCGTCTTCTGAAGGTCATCCTCAGCAAGACTAGTTATTATCTTTGTGGCATTTATAGCGGATAAAGCCACTACAAGTACGATAGCCGCGGCAACCACGGGAATCAGAACTCTGGTCAGCTTAACACTGATAGAGCTTGTCTTTTCTTTTTTCTGAGCCGATACAGCTTGATTCTTCGCCATTAGTGAATACCTCTTTTCATAAAGTGATATTTTCGACATCGCTTTGCTTTTTGCAATGTTCTAACCCCATTATACCACAAGTTAATAAGTATTCAAGTGGAAATTTTAAAAAAAGAGAGGCAGTTTTTACTGCCTCTCCAACTATCACCAGATTGTTATTCTGTCAGCCGGCGCAAGGTACATATTGTCGCCCGGCTTTACATCATAGGTCTTATAGAATTCATCAAACTGCTGAACGGTTACATTCGCTCTGAGATATCCAAGCGGATGCTCATCATAGTAGAGTGAGTAATACTCATTCTCTACCGTAGCGATGCCCTTCCAGACATTCGCGAACTGGGTGAAGAATTCATTGTAGTTAAAGTCAGGGTCAGCCTTAGCAAGATTAAGCATAACCTCCATACCGGTTATATCCGCTGTAGCCTCACCGTCTACATTTTCACCGTTTACCTTCTCACCCGCAAAGGCGATAATCTTGTCATAATAGGCTACCATCTTCTGCTGGCGCTTGTTGAACTCAGCGAGATCAGCCTCTGTCCACCAGTTAGCGAAATTACCGTCCTTATCGAACTGAGCGCCCTCAGAGTCAAAAGCGTGGCTTATCTCATGTCCAATTACGGTACCGATGCCGCCATAAACCTTCTCATCTGACATACCGTCAGCGTAGAAATCTCCGTCGAGAATGCCAAGCATGATATTAATGGAGTTATCGGATGATGAATAGAAGGCGTTAGTCTCAAGTGGATTCATGCCATCCCAAAGTTCCTTGTCTACCTTACCGTTTGTATGAGATATTTCAAGCTTAACATTGAAATCATCAATAGCGTCAAGGCAGTCTCTGTATGAGAGGCCCTTAAGGTTAAGACCTGACATATCTACCCACTTGTCAGGGTAGGCGACATTTATTTTCATATTGTCAAGCTTCTCGATAGCTGCCTTCTTCGTAGCGTCGCCAAGCCAAGTGTTATTCTGGAGCATTACCTTGTATTCAGCTACTATCTTATTAATAAGTTTTGTGACATTCTCCTTGGTGGTCTTAGGTTCATATTTTTCTACATAAGCCTTTACAAGCGGATCAGCGAGGGCTTCCTTTACCTTGTTATAAGCATACTCCTCATCAGGAAGTGTGCTCTTATCGCCTGTTACAAGGTAAGCTGCCTTATGAGTCATATCAAAGGCCTTCTTGTCAAGCTTTGTAAGGTTGTCAAATGTATACTTAACAATCATATAAGTCTTGATAGACTCAAGATTCTTCTTTGTATAAAGGCTGTTTATCTTCTTGAGCTGCTTTGGCTCCATTACGAGGACCTTCTTGATTTTCTTCGTAGGGAAGCCATTAGCCTTTAAGCATTTCTCAAGTGGGTAATTTGACAGAAGCTTACATACCTTCTTGAATGACATCACATTGTTGATGTTTGAAATGTAGTCAGGCTTGTTAGAATCAGCTGTAGTATAAGAAGCGGCAGCGATTTTCTTCTCAAAGGCTAACGTATCGCTAAACATCTTATCAGCCTGCTTCTTAGTGTAGCCGCATCTCGTAAGCATATGCTCGAGAAGATATTTATAATACTTCTTATATGCCTTACCGGTTGTTGTAAGCTTAGAGTATTCAGCCGCGTCACCAAGGATGAAGTCATCACCTACAACAGCGAAAATATAAGATGAAGAGTCGTCGAGGCTTGTGGTATTGCCATAGCCGATGAGCTCGCTTACACCACTGCTGTCTTCAGAATTAATCATGAACTTCTTAAGGTCGCTCATGGTCTTAATCTTCTTGATTTTCTTAATCTTATCCTTGAGAGGCTTAAGGCCGACCTTATTTCTCGCGTCCCAGTCAAGATAAGAATTATAGAGATCCTGAATAAGCTCCGCGTCAGCGCCGGTAAGAGAAGTATCGGTTACAAGAGTTCTCGCTTTCGCGTCAACTGTGTCCTGTACAGTATAAAATGTACCGGCTGCGCCATAGCCTGCCCTGTACTCGGCATCCTTAAGCCAGTCATGATTAGCGTAGTAATAGAAATCATCGACTGCGCTTGGTGTGACCGCTGAGCCTGAGACAGCCTTATCTACGTTCTCAGTAAGATCGTAGTCTATCCAAGGCTTGCCATCATCAAGAACAGCCTGGGCTCCCGTGTCGGTAGCCGCTTTAGCTGTGATGAGACCTGTGCCGCCCGTAAAAAGGGTGGTCACTGTCAGTGCGCCGGTAAGAATGAGACCGGCAGCTTTTTTCATGAATCGGTTCATGTACCCTCCTCTTCTCCTGATGGAGAATGTTATATTTCACCGTCACGCTTTAACGCGAGACAATGTTTGAGACATTTTACCACTCATGAAAATCAAAATCAATAGATTTTTCACACTTTTTTCACAAATTGTTCACAGGCAAATTACCGGTAAATGTCAGTCCAGAATGGCCGTAATGTCATGCCTCTTATCACCGGACAGGCTGAGAATTTTCTGCCGTGGTATTATTATTGATTTTCCGGTCAGAGCTTCCATATTTATACCATCACAGCCCACTGCAGAAATACTATAATCTCCGTAATCCTTTTTCCCGTGGTTCACATAAATGATGTGCAGCCTCTTACCAGCGAAAATAAGATCAATGTAAGCCTTATCTTCACTGTCAAATTGTGAAGAAAGGAGCTTCGGTTCAAGACACAGGTCACCGTATATTCCCTTAACTCCGTAAACCTCTGTAACCATAGTGAGCATAAGCCAGCTTGCGGCCCCGGTAAGGTAATGGTATACGCCTCTTCCATCATTTCTGAAATACTCAGGAATTCCCGGATATATCCGACTCCTCTTGAAATCGATGGCGTGGCTTCGCCCGAATCATTTTTTATATTAACCTGCATTACCTCCACATTTTCATGTATAGGAATAAATGACCTTATTTCGGCAGAAAGGCCATATTTTTTTGATTTCCTCAGCAGCTCATGCCACATAAATCCGGCGGTTACAGAGCTGTCATCCTGATTCTCGGTGAACCTGTTATTTTCGGCTTCAGCAGAGGCCCCGGTTGCCGACCAGATATCCTTTTTTCCTGAAGCAAGAGACCTGCTTATAACCCAGAAGTTCCTTGTGCTCCTGTTATTATGGAGATTCTCTATGCTCACCGGTTCAAGTAAAAACGACGTCTGATCTATCTTGCTGTCGCCACCGAGATTTGGTGTAATGCTGCTCTTTAATCCCTTTTCGCCCGCAAGCGGAAAATAAAGGCCAGTATAATTTTCAGGCCTTTCAATTGTAAATGTAGCGTCTTCGTCAATATATTTTATCTCTGACATAGCAAACTCCTGTCTGTAATGATTAATAAGTTTATCTTATCCAATCATATTACAAACAGGAGTCTAAAATAAGCAATTATATTTCAGCTGAGTGTCTTTTTTATTTAAGAGAAATATGGCTGATATTTACCGGGCAGACCTTATCTTTCGATTCGGTAACCCCAAAAAATCCATACTTGGCGCCGGTCCACCGCCCTGCCTCAAGAGGAAATGACATGCTAAATTCCTTTTCTCTTTTACCATCATTTTTCGGGCAGATAGATAGCTCGGCAATTTCTTCAGGATGGAGCACCTTTTTCTCGTCGCCGATTCCATAAGGAGGCTTAAAAGAAGTAGCGGTAACTCCGTTGCTGTTAGATATACGGACTTTAACATGGAATAATACCCTATACGAGACTTAGCGACTCCGTTTACCAGGTAAACTCGCCCATCTTCATCAAAAAACGGGCAAGGGTCAATCAATCCTGCTCCGTCATATAGTTTAACCGGCTCCGACCACTCTCCTTCGGGATTCTCTGTCTCTATCATGTAAAGGCCCTCATCAGGCATAGGAAAAACAATATAATATCTTCCCTCATGAAACCTGATAGAAGGAGCCCAGACACCGCAGTCATGAATCGGTTCCCGATAGCGAAATTCAGGAATTTCCCTTAAGGCGTAATTAACGAGCCTCCAGTGGACCAGGTCATAGGACTTTAATATCGGCAGTCCGGGAACAAACGAAAATGAAGACGCAGTCATATAATACGCATCTTTACCAAGGCATACATCAGGGTCAGAAAAGTCCTCATATAATATCGGATTCCTGTAGAATCCATCTCTTTCATCAGCTGTCCAAATCATAAGTCTAACCTTCTTATGTAATGAATATTAATACTTTCACAATTTGCTCCACAGTGTGTAGCGATTTAATTTAAGCATATACGCTATTAAGCTTCATACCTCTCTATTGTAATAGTTTTTCCGCTTTATGGCAAGAAGAATCTTGTCATTTACCATACATATGTGCTATGATGTATGGGTAAATGTTGATATTTCAAAGGAGGAAGCGTATGGCATGGTTTGATGAAGCAGTATTCTATCACATATATCCGCTCGGACTCACAGGAGCCGAGCATGAAAATCACTACGATAAGGTCGAAAAGCGCTTTGATGAGCTTATTCCCTGGATTGATCACGTAAAGAAAATAGGCTGCAACGCGATTTATATCGGCCCACTTTTCGAATCGGGAAGCCATGGCTACGACACCACCGACTACAAGAAGGTTGACAGCCGGCTTGGAACCAACGAGGATCTCGCTGACTTTGTAAGAAAATGTCATGAGCAAGGTATAAAGGTCATCCTCGACGGCGTATTTAACCACACCGGCAGAGATTTCTTCGCCTTCAAGGATATAAAGGAAAAAAGGGGAAATTCCCAATATAAAGACTGGTACTGCAATGTCAACTTCGGTGGCAATAATGAATATAATGACGGATTTTCATACGAAAACTGGGGAGGATACAACCTTCTCGTTAAGTTAAATCAATGGAATCCGGCAGTCCAGGACTATATCTGCGAGGTAATAAAGTTCTGGGTCGATACATTTGACATAGACGGACTCCGTCTTGACGCGGCTGATGTCCTAGACTTTGGCTTCATGAGAAGGATAAGTGACTACGCTAGGAGCCTTAAGAACGAATTTTATATGATGGGTGAGGTTATCCACGGTGAATACATCCGTTGGGAGCGTGACGCGGGACTCGATGCCGTTACGAACTACGAATTACATAAGGGCATGTTCTCAGGTCACAATGAGCACAATTATTTTGAGATAGCCCACACGGTAAGACGCCTCTATCAGATGGGTGGAAATACTCCTCTTGGCCTAAGATTATATAACTTCGTTGACAATCACGATGTCTCGAGGATTCCCGATAAGTTAAATAACAGGGCTGACCTAATACCTGTCTATATCCTTCTCTATACCCTGCCCGGCGTTCCGTCGCTCTACTATGGCTCCGAATTTGCCATAGAGGGGAAGAAGGGAAACGGTGATGACTGGAATCTCCGCCCCGCTATAGCACTGCCTGATTACAGCGACGCATTTGAAAATAATGAGGTAACGAAGCTTATCACTAAGCTTGGGAATTTCAGACTTGCGCATAGGGCTCTCTCTTATGGTGAATATAAGGAGCTGGTTCTCACGAACAGACAGTACGCATTTTCACGATCACTCGATGGAGAAAATATATACGTTGCCGTAAATAATGATGATAATCCGGCAACCGTTTATGTTCCTGCTGCCGGCGGAACCTACAGAGGGCTGCTCTCTGATATTTCGTTAAATGAGGAAAACGGAAATATTAAAGTCGATTTAGCGCCGCATTCGGGAGAGATATTCTACCTGGTATAATAAAAATACGATTGACATAAATCGATAAAGACAATACGAAAAAAAGAGGCGGAAATTCCGTCTCTTTATATACGCAGTTTTTTATAGTAAATGAGCATTGCGGTCGTACTTAAAGTCCACGTTATCGGATAAATGATATAGGTAAGCCATATTGATGGATATATCTGACTCATTATGGCTAGAAAAGCAATCCTTACAGCGCACCAGCATATCAGCATTATAAGCATAGGCGCAAGCGGATGGCCCAGTCCTCTTAGCACCGCAGCCATCACATGCGAAAAGGACACCAGGAAGTAAAACGGTGTGCACACCCACGCTCTCCACACTCCGTATTTAATTACATCAGGATGCGGGTCGAAGGCAGCCATTAGCGGGTTCGCGAATGCGAGAATCAGAAGACCGATAATTTCAGCTATGACTATACAGCTGATTACTCCAAACTTTATTCCCTGCTTAGTGCGCTCTCTCTGCTTCGCCCCTTCATTTTGGCCTACAAATGTGGTTAGCGCAAGTGAAAAGCTGGTTACAGGAAGGAAAGCGAAGCCCTCTATCTTAAGGTAAGAGCCGATTCCTGCCATGGCGGCGTCACCAAACATATTTATATAAGACTGAATGACCACATTAGATATAGCAATTATAGAGTTCTGGAGCCCCGAAGGAAGTCCCATAATGAGAATCTGTCCCACAACGTTTCCACGAAAGCCAATTTTTGTGAGCTTAAGCCTGTAATCTTCCTTCACCCGCATAAGTCTTATCATGGCTAGTATCGCGGAAAGTATCTGAGCAATTACCGTTGCCAAGGCCGCGCTGCCGACACCCTGATGGAATACGACAATGAACAACAGGTCGAGCGCGATATTTACTATTGATGAGAAAACAAGATAATAAAGCGGATGCCTGCTGTCTCCGGCTGCCTGTAAAATACCAACGAAAGTGTTGTACATAACGAAGCCGATAGACCCCGCAAAGTATATCCGGTAATAGGATAAAGCGTATGGCACTACCGAATCCGGGGTCTGCATCCATTTGAGTACAGCCGGCATCATATTTACACCGACAACCGTCATAATGACAGAAAAAAGCAGGCCGACAGCGACTGTGGTATGCACCGAATTTTCGATATTCTTCTTATCTTTTGCCCCTATATATCTCGCAATAACAACACTTGCGCCAAGTGACACGCCATTAAAGAATCCTATGCAGAGGAATACGAGGTTTCCGTAACTTGACACAGCAGCCAGTGCGTCAGTATTTAAAAAACGCCCTACAATAAGCGAATCTACGGTATTGTAGAGTTGCTGAAATAAATTTCCGATAAATACAGGCACAGCGAACATGATAATCTTACTGTTCACTGAACCTGTAGTCATATCTTCTTTTGAGTCAATCATATCAATTATTCTTCTGGGCGGCAAAATACGGAAGAGCCACAAAGCAGATTCCACCGATCATATTGCCTAATGTCACTGTCAGAAGGTTATAGAAATATCCTCCTACAGTAACCTCAACGCCGTAAGGATCAAGTAACGATACAGAAAGCTGGGTCATATTCGCTACGCTATGCTCGAAACCGCATATTACAAAAGCAAAGAGGCACCAGAATACCATGATGAGCTTTGCCGCGTCGGACTTTGTCCTGAAGCCAATCCAGACAGCGAGACATACAAGAACATTACAGAGGATACCTCTTATAATAAGCGCCCCGAAGGGTATGGTCATCTTAGCCAAGGCGCCTTTTGCTAAAAATGTACCTGTAGCCTCATTACAAAGCCCTGAAAAGTGGAAAAGTATCGCTAAAAGCCAGGCTCCGGCGAGATTTCCAAGCCAGCATACAAGCCATAATTTAACAGCGTCACCTACTGTCACCTTCTTCTTAAGAATGCCTTCCATCATTACCATGTTATTGCCGGTAAAAAGCTCGGCTCCTGCCATAACAACGAGGCTCAGGGCAACAGTAAAGGCAAATCCCATAATGATCTTCGTATATGGGGCGCCATTAAGAAGCCCTCCTATTGTGTTTGTAAGAAGAACACCAAATCCTATAAACATACCCGCAAGCATCGACATGAGGAAAAAACCAAGGGGATTCTTCTTTAAAAATGTGCTTTTCGCTAATGCCGCATTCGCGGCAGCATCTACTTCTGATCCGTACATACTTTATCTCCTGAATAAAAATTTTTAAAGGCCACTATATATAATACTCCCGGTCAGAAGATGTGTCAAGGAGTATATTCGGGATGAATCAAAATTATCCTCCCATCCTTCACCTTCAGAGTTACGTACCCACCCTTATCAGTTCTCGCTATAGCCGTTTTTTGAGAGTATAGTCGCTCCATAGTCTCCTCATGCGGATGGCCGTAACGGTTGTTGAGGCCGCATGAAATCATGGTTAATTTCGGACTTACGGCAGATAGGAATTCATCACCGGAACTGTACTTGCTTCCGTGATGGCCACATTTAAGAATATCAACATCAAGTAATGAAGCGTATTCCGGATGAGACAATAAATTATCCTCGGCAATCGTACTTGCGTCACCTGTAAAGAGCATTGAGAAATTCTTCGCGTCAAGCCTCATGATTATAGAAGCATCATTAGCGTCATCCACAACAGTATCAGAATATGGATAAAGGGCTGTAAAGCGCAGGCTTCCATCGTTCACCTTCCCTCCTGCCTTAAGGAAATTAACAGGTATTTTCTTATTCACACAGAGAGTCATAAGCTCGACAAGCTCTTCGCTATACATACTGTCACCCTCATCGGCGGACCCATTTACGACTTTAATTGCCTCTTCCTTATAAACGGATGAAATAAAGACAGTCCTAACTTTTATTTCGTTGCCGTTTAGAAGCTCGAGAATCCCATTGATGTGGTCCTTGTCCATATGAGAAATAAACACTGCGCTCACCGTATCTATCCCCCTGTATTCCAGATACGGTACCAGAATTTTCGTCCCTATATTCTTTTTCGAGGTGCTTCCCGAATCGGATATATAGGTATTCTTTTTATCTTCAATAATAAACGAATCTCCCTGTCCCACGTCAAGCATTGTAACCCTGAAATCCCGTACCCTCACCGAAAGCACAAAAAGCGCAATACAGAAAGCAACCGGATATACAGCCCTTTTAAAGCTTGCGAGCCTCTTATATGGTGCTTTACTCTTTTCGCCATGACAGATTTTATATAAGAAATTAAGAGTGTCGCTACGCCTGTTTGACCTCAGAATATAGAAGAAAAGAACCACTATAAAGTAGTAAACTCCAACCTGAATTGCTGCCGGTTTACCTAAGATTATCCTGTTGTGAGGTATCATAGCTCCGATTTTGCAAAGCCACGTATAGAACACAAGAATTGCCTTAGAGCTCCCTAAGAAGAACGTACCGAGATCTATCGAAAGCAGAGATACCACGCCACCGACAAGTCCTGTAATTACTAATATTGACATCAGTGGAATGACTATTATATTTAATAGAAAGCCCGACAATATAAAGTAATAATATGTATTCAATAAGACCGGCGCTGTTACGATAAATACGCTTATTGATGCAAGAAGCGATTCAAATACCGCGTGAAGAATTTCGATAAAAAATCCCTTTATTCTCTCTTCTCTTGTCAGGTAGTGGGGCTTAATTATTCTTACTTCTATTTTACCTGTAATCAGATATTTCACCTCAGGATAAATGTAATAAATCCCTATTACCGCTAAGAATGATAACTGAAATCCGGTCTGATATAGCATCAATGGATTCTGGGTTAATATCAGTACCGCCGAAAGTGACAAGGCGCTCGGAAGGTCATAGGACCGGCCGAAAAGCCCCGCGGCGAAGCAGACAATCATCATCATTACAGCCCTGCTGGTTGAAACAGAAAACCCGGTAAGAGCTCCGTAGAGAAATAAAAATAATATCGCGCATATATTTGTCATCTTAAAGGAGCACTTTAATCTCTTCAGAAGCTCATAGATCGCGACCCCAATTAGCGATACATGTAAGCCCGATATAGCTAAAAGATGTGATATCGAATTATCCCTGTATAGATTTTTTATCTCATCAGATAGTCCCGACTTGTCTCCCATTACCATGGCAGACAGGGTTCCGGAATCGGGATCTCCCAGAATAAGCTTATAATTGGCGATTATTTTACTTCTGATTTCATATAAATGATGAGGTATAAAATATCTCAGGCTATGCCAGGCAGATTCAGGCAAGACAGAAATATTTTCAGCCTTAAATGACCCGGAATACTGCTCATTTCTATAATAGGTTCTCGAGTCAAACTGACCGGGATTTGTTACTCTGTCAAAATCCTCCAAGACTCCTTTGGCACTGATAATAGTCCCGACCGAAATATTATTTGATAAATATGACTCATCAGAAATATCGATAAATATATTATTCAGATTATTGATTGAAGGCCTTATTACCTTCACAGAGAGGCGGTAAGTATTTCCGCCTCCGTAAGAATTTTCGAATGACCGGATGGAAGTAACCGTACCGATAAAATTGGCGTTAATTCCACCCGGTGGCGGCGTATATGGATAGAAAAATCCTAATTTAGTACTTATAAGAATTAATATTACTAGACTTATACTAATTACCGCCATTTTTCGCGGTGTCTGTCTTAACAATTTCAAGATTCCTTTCAAGTGGTGATGAAAGCGGTACTTTTTCAAGGTATTTGTCTACCGTCTCTCCTTCAACGGTTATCTGAACCTTCTGAACCTCTTTTATTTCCACAAGTGAATTTACAATGGAATATACAGTCACAGCCGGAGAGACATTTTCCATCGGAGTCAGAAAATCCTTCGATAAATCGACGTGGCAGATGCCATCCTTAAGACTTACTTTTCTTATAAATGTTCCCGAAGGAATAACAGGATTCAGATAATCCGAATCAAGCGGCCCGTCTATGAGCTGGCTTACCACAAGCTGTTCCAGGGAAATAGTGCCGTCAAACTCAACATTATGGCGAGCCTCAAAAAGCTCCTCACCCTTAGTATCAGTATAGTAAAGAGATACCTGCACATTCTGATAATAGGTTGTCTCACCACCTGTATTATCAATAAATGTGTCGCTGCTCATTCTGCCTATAGGATTGGTCCCATCTATAATTAAGCTTGAACCATCCACATTAAAGGATACATAATCAATATCAGGAACTTCACAGATGGTTTTTACAATGCCTGCGCGACGTAATACCTCACTCACACCCGTTACATCATAATAATCGGAAGTAAAATCAATAACCGCCTCATTTTCATTAATAGTAATGGAGCGAACCATACTGAAATTCCGTATACATTTCTGCATGCTTACATCCTTAGGCGTTCCGGCTAACTTCTCCGTAAGCTCTCTCACAATACCATATGTGCTTGTGTTAGAAGGTGTATAGGATTCCGTAGCAAGGCCCGTCTCATCGCTGTTTACATAATAGATTTCATATATGCCATCCGCGACGGAGCTCTCAACGGAATCTTCAAACGAGTCCGAATTTTTCGAAGAGTCCTTATTGCCGCATGAACTAAAGGCAAAACACAATAAAAGCAGGGCATTAATTATCAGTATCTTCTTTTTCATGAACATGCAAAATGCCGCCTTTCTTAGTTTTGCTCTTCTCAGGCACGATATATGACAGAGGAATTCTTACCGTAAATGTGGTGCCCTCATTTTCACGGCTGTAGACCTTTATCTCACCATGATGAAGCACAATAATGTTCTTGGTAATCGAAAGTCCGAGGCCGGTTCCCCCTGTTCCGCGGCTCCTCGCCTTATCCACGCGGTAGAACCTCTCAAATATTCTGTCCTCGCTGTCCTTTGGAATTCCGATACCGGAATCCGATACCTTCACAAAGAAATATCTGTGGTCGGCGTTAAGGCTCACACGAACAAACCCGTCAGGCCTGTTATACTTGATAGCGTTCTCTATAAGGTTCATAAGGGCAAGCGAAAGCTTAACCTCATCAACCTCAGCCGTGACAGGTCTGAAGCTCTCAAAGAATAAATCGATGTCGTTTTTGTCAGCGAGTGGCTTAAGGCGCTTAAGAAGACCATTTATCATCTCATTCATATCGGTGGGAGCAACATTTAAAACCGCGTTCTTCCTGTCAAGCTTAACGAGTTCAAGAAGGTCGTTGATAATCTTATTTTCACGTTCTATCTCGGCATCGATATCAGTCATAAAATCCTTGTACATATCGAGGGTGGCGTCAGGATTACTGATAAGTGAATCAGCCAAGACCTTCATCGAGGTCATAGGAGTTTTAAGCTCGTGAGAAACATTTGATACAAACTCTTCCCTGCTGCCCTCCATCTTCCTGACACGGCCAAGCATCCTGTTAAAGCTTGCGGCTATTCCTCTGAGCTCCGAATATCCCTTAACCGGAATGGAGCTGTCACTGCTCCCGTCATTTACCTGATCAATCTCGACAGAAAGCTTACTTAGAGGCTTAGAAATGCTGGCGGAATGAATCACCGCAAAAATGACTATAAAGACAACCACAACCAGTGAAATCATGAAAATGGAATACTGAAGGTCCTCATATGTCGCGTGAATATCGGCAAGAGAAAATGACAGAACCATAGTTCCGAGAACCCTTTCGTCTGCCGAATCCTTTACCGGAACAGTGAGCTCTATATAGTTTCTGTCAGTATTTCTGTAGGTCGTGTCAAGACCGTAGAAGCTCTTAATAGCTTCTGATGATATAAGGGTTTTCCCGTCTTCAAGTCCGAATGTATCATAAATGATGTGGAGATTCGCGTCGGTTATTACTACACGGCCATTGTAGAGATTGGCAAAATTAAGAATCTCATCCTTCAGACCTGAGACTGTGTCATCATTTACGCCACCAAGGGAAACAAAAATTTCGGCAAGAGAACCGCTATGATCTCTCAGGGTATTAAGGCGTTCATCCATAGCGCTTCTGTCATAGGATGAAAGGATAAGCGAAGAAAAAAGCAGAACAGGAATAACTCCTGCCAGAGTAACTGACAGGAATCCCCTGAAACGAAGACTTCTGAAAAAATTCCTTATTTTATCAAGCTTCAAAATAATAACCTACACCCCACTTCGTGTGGATATACTTAGGGTCGCCCGGATTTTCCTCTATCTTCTCGCGTAAACGTCTTATATGCACATCTACGGTACGAACATCACCCGGGTAGTCAAATCCCCATATTGTAGAAAGGAGCTTCTCGCGAGAGTAGACCTTGTTAGAATTCTTCGACAGAAGTTCAAGTACATCAAACTCCTTGGCGGTAAGGTTTATCTCCCTGTCCTTAATATATACTCTTCTGCCCTCGTAATCTATACGCATGTCACCATAGGTAACGGAAGAATCATCCTTCTTCTCTTCGCCATGGCCTCTGCCTCGCCTGAGAATTGCCTTAATACGGGCCTTTACCTCAAGGATATTAAAGGGCTTCGTAACATAATCATCCGCTCCGTACTCAAGGCCAAGAATCTTATCCATATCCTCGCCCTTAGCGGTAAGCATAATAATAGGCACATCAGAGAATTCTCTTATCCGCTGGCATACCTCAAAACCATCTATCTTAGGAAGCATGACATCAAGCAGAATGATGTCATACTTATTGCTTTTAGCCTTATTAAGAGCCTCCTCGCCGTCATAAGCGGCGTCAACATCCATATCGTCCTGGATGAGGCTGTATTTTATACCCTTAACTATTAACTGCTCATCATCCACGACCAGAACCTTCTTTGCCATAGTCCCTCTCATCAGGGCTTATCGCCCTTATATTATACAGTTATCTTATCTTTTATCTTATTAAATAAGCCTTCCTTGATTCCCTTTATGTTCATGATGTCTTCTATCTTCTTGAATCCACCGTTGGAATTTCTATAGTCTATGATAAGATTTGCCTTCGATGGCCCTACGCCGGAAATCGTCTGCAGCTCCTCGCTGCTCGCCGTATTAATATTGACGAGCCCCGTACCGGCGCTTGCGCTTCCGTTCCCGGAAATTTGGGCAGTTCCTTCATTCAGAGACAAGCTACCGTTCTCTGTACCGGAATTACCGGTAACGCCGCTCTCTCCTTTTTCAGGAACATAAATCTCAAGTCCGTCTGTTACAGGAGCAGCCAGGTTAACAAGCTTCGTGTCAGCGTTTTTGCGAAAACCACCGGCAAGCTTGACAGCCTTATCTACCCTGTCACCTTCAGAAAGCTCATATACTCCTTCAGACTTCACACATCCACAGACATAAACATAGATGGTTGAAGGTGAAGCAACAGATTCTAAGACTGTAATGGATGACGCAGAAGCAGGGCCGGTTTCAGAGCCTTCCTTAACATCAGCCTTAATTTCTGACCCGGAAGCAATTTCGACACCCTCTGCTGCTATCTCAGAGCCGCTTCCGATATAGGATATATCACCCTTCTTACGGCCTACAAGAAATACCAGACCCGCGATACCAATGAAGAGCAGGACCGCGATTTTCTTCACGTCCTTCTTCATGATACCTCCTTACATAAAAATCAGGCAGAAAACACTCTCGTGATACTCCGCCTCAATGGAATCAGTGACCAAAAAATATACAAGAGAATCTTACATGAAGAAAATGAAAATTTCAAGCTTCAAAGCGAAGAATTATTGTATTTTTTTAGGTACAAGGCTTCGGCGCTTAAAAGAAACAAAACCCCGGCTCTCACCGGGGTTGTAACTTAATGTACTAAAAGGAGTCACATTATGACCACTCATCTTCTATTGATATCAGCCAAACGAATTGAATAGCGTAGAATAATCTAATCCCGAATAGCTGCCATAGCTGTTGTAGAGACTGTTTGTCTTCTTGCTAAGAGCGTTAGTGCTTAAGCTCTCAAGCTTATCAGCCGTATCAGCCACGCCTGACGCATAGCTCTTAAATGTATTAAGATCATCAGCGCTTGCCTTAGATAGAGCATCCTTATTCAAAGTAAGCTTATTATCACTGCCGACAGTAATACCTACAGATGAGAGCTGCTTTGCAGCCGCTCCTGTGCTACCGGTAAGAGCCATAGTCTTATGAAGGACAGATGAGTCATCTACCTTATCGGCGCTTGATATATAGCTGTTGTAAGCATTTACGAAGCCCTCAACAGCACTTGCTGTCTCTGTCTTATCAGAAGTATCAAGACTGCTTACGGAGTTCGCTGCCTTCTTAAGTGAAGAAGCGGTGCTCTTGCTGTTGGTAATGTTCTTGGTACTTGTGGAATCGGAAGTGCTTGTTGTGCTGTCTGCCTCTTCCTTAGCCAACTCATATGCAGTCTTACTGCTGTTCGCGTTCTGGGTCTGAGCAGTCTTCGCTGCGCTCTTGCCTGCCTCGGTCTTATTGTAGTAAGACCTCATGAGCTTGCCATAGGCGCCACTCTTGATGAGGTTATAGTCACTTAACGAAGAGGAAAGACCGCTTGTCTTTGAAGAGCTGTTATTAAACAGGAATGAATAATTGTTTCCTGATCCAATACTAAATACTGATGACATAATAGACCTCCTTCCGTGATGGTCATTTTATATCTATACTTTATCACATCATCCTTGATTTGTCTATACCTTCAACCTCTATATCGACACATTTAAAAAAATTTTAACCTTTACAAAACAAGATTACATAATTTTCTTCATCACCCTCGCCTCAAAGAACCTCTGGAAGGCATTATAGCAGTAATCCGCGAGGTACCAGTAGACCTGTCCCAGGAGGTAGGCGGTTATCTTCATCTTAGGCGTATTTACAGTAAGAAGGAGTCCCGGCAGGAAAATAATTATCGGCACGATCATCGCCTGGAACATAAGCCAGCGGAAGAAAAAGTAGAGTCTCTTCCTCTTCTTCACCTCTATATTTTCCTTCTTCGCAAGAGCCTTGTAAATGAACTCACGGGCGACAATATATATCTCCGTAAATATATAAGCAAGCACATCAAGCTTCTCAGGCGCAATAATAAGGGCAAGCGCCGATGACGCGACGAGGTAAGATACCGCCATCTTCATCCCGCACATTCTGATTACCACGCCTATAAGGAAGCCTGAAACCATCAGGATAAAGAGGGAGCTTAAGTTAAATATATTCACAAGGAGATTAATTACCATCGACAGGGCGAGCGTAATTCCCGCTGTCGTAAGCTTCTTTGTCGTTACATGCATCGGCACAGATCTCCTCCGAAGCACTCACAGATTTTGTCAGCAATGAAGAGGTCACAGCAGGCGTTCGCAAGCTGCTGCCCCGAATTATCGCCATTATAATACTGTCTCCTGCCCGTCTGATAGCGACTCATCTGCCAGTCAAGCTGATTTACGAGATTCCTGTAGTCTGTGTTCGCAGGCTCCATGGAAGCCGCCATTCTGGCGTGATCAAGTCCCAAGGAGGAATTTCCCACGCCTACATTCGCGATAGCGCTATAGTAATACCAACGGGCATTCCTGTTTGAAATGCCGGAAAGGGTCCTTAGTGCCTCGTAATATGACTTTCTTGAGAGGCAGTTGTAGACGGCCGCCATTTCGGGACCATCGGCGCCTTCCCTGTAATAATTGCTGTAAGTATCACTTCTCCCGGAATTCCATGTGCCTTGCGTTTGTGTATTGCCACTATAACCTGCTCCCCTGGCCCTGTCCTTCATTATCTCATTATAGGCTTCCTGAACCTGCTTGAATTTCTCCTCCGCAAGGTCAGCCAGAGGATTGTTCATATATGAATCAGGGTGATATTTCCTTGAGAGCTCCCTGTAAGCCCTCTTTATTTCCTCGTCCGAAGCGTTAGGGGAAACGCCTAAGACATCATACGGATTTTCTGCCATTTATCTATTCTCCTGTCTTTCATTATATATCTTATCAAACTTCTTGAAAACGCCGCTATAAAAAATGTTCCTGATGATGCTCTCATCCTTGACAAGAGGGAGCCTCTCCAGGGCCTCAGTACACATAGCCATGCACATGGTAAGCATTTCCATTACCTTGCCATCAAAGCCCTTGTCCTTATAAATATCATGAAAAGGGTTATAATTTCCTGACTTCTCATCCTTGTAAATGTCCTCATAGGCATCACAGATGTAAACAAATTTGCCAAGGTTAAAGCCGACAAGCCTTAAGTCGTCCTTAAAAATGTCATTCTTGCAGGCATAAACTTCGCCAAAAAGTCTGCCGAAGTGTCCGGCCGCCTTCTCGACGTCGTATTCATGCCTGTTTTCCATAAGATCGAGGGCATGAAGCTCATTTTCAATAGCCGTCCACTGACGGGGATAAGCGACATAAATTTTCCTGCAGACCTCACGTAGGTAAGTATAAGCCGCCTTTGATGTAATTTTCTTATCATCCCGCCAGTCATCCTTAGCGTGCTTCATGAAAAGAAGGAGGTTCATATCGGCCGCGTACCCGGTGTAGGGGCTTATTATAACAGGTTTCTTCTTCACCGGATGAGCCACGCAGGCAAGATTATCAGTGATAACGTCCGGCTCATAGAGACTCGTTAACACCACCGTAAGGACGGTCATATCGTATGACAGTGTCAGCTGTCCCGCCGGACCGGCCTTCCTTAAGAGCTCGTGGCATAGGCCACAGTAAAACGTGCGGAACTCATAGTATTCCTTCACCTTGAGCTCGCCTTTGTCTATATTTACATATCCATACATAATGAAATAAGTGTAAACTCATTTGCCCTAAAATTCAATAGCAGAAATATAAAAAGACAGTAAAAAAAGTACCCGAAGTCAGTTTTCGGGTACCTTCTTTATTTCTAATTTGTACTTATTTTATCTATTATGGTACAAGCTTAGTCTTGCCACCCATATAAGGCTGTAATACCTTAGGGATATTTACGCTGCCATCTTCATTGAGGTTATTCTCAAGGAAGGCGATGAGCATACGAGGCGGAGCGACAACCGTATTGTTAAGGGTATTGGCAAAGTAGTTGCCGTTCTTTCCCTTGATTCTGATGCCAAGGCGTCTGGCCTGGGCGTCACCGAGGTTAGAGCAAGAGCCTACCTCGAAATACTTCTTCTGGCGAGGGCTCCATGCCTCAACATCAAGGCTCTTAACCTTAAGATCGGCAAGATCTCCGGAGCAGCAGTTGAGAGTTCTGACAGGAATATCCATGCTTCTGAAGAGATCAACGGTATTCTGCCATAACTTGTCATACCACATATTAGCCTCTTCAGGCTTGCATACAACAATCATCTCCTGCTTCTCAAACTGATGAATACGGTAAACGCCACGTTCCTCTATGCCGTGAGCTCCCTTCTCCTTACGGAAGCAAGGAGAATAGCTGGTAAGGGTCTGAGGAAGCTTATCCTCATCGATAATCTGGCCCTGGAAACGACCAATCATGGAATGCTCACTGGTACCGATAAGGTAGAGATCCTCTCCCTCGATCTTGTACATCATGGCATCCATCTCATCAAAGCTCATAACGCCATCAACTACGGCACGTCTGATCATAAACGGAGGTATGCAGTATGTAAAGCCCCTGTCTATCATGAAGTCTCTGGCGTAAGCAAGTACGGCAGAATGAAGTCTCGCAACATCGCCAATGAGATAATAGAAACCATTACCGGCGACACGTCTTGCCGCGTCAAGGTCGATACCATGAAGCTTCTCCATAATATCGACGTGATATGGGATCTCAAAATCAGGAACGACAGGGTCGCCAAACTTCTCTATCTCAACATTGTGAGTATCATCCGGACCGATTGGAACCGAAGGATCTATGATGTTAGGAATAACCATCATGATTTCCTTGATTCTCGCTGAAAGCTCAGCCTGCTTCTTCTCGATATCGGCAAGCTCAGATGTGGCGGCCTGAACCTCAGCCTTAACCTTCTCGGCTTCATCCTTCTTGCCCTGGCCCATAAGAGCGCCGATTTCCTTCGCAGCCTTGTTCTTCTTGGAACGAAGCTCATCACCCTTGGCCTGGGCAGCCCTGTTCTCTTCATCAAGCTTAATAACTTCGTCTACCAACGGAAGCTTCTTATCCTGAAACTTCTTCTTGATGTTTTCCTTGACTGCGTCAGGATTCTCTCTGACAAATTTTAAATCAAGCATTACCTTGTGTCTCCTCGATATTATTTAGCTTCTTAAGCTTCATGACGGCCTTATCCGGAATAATAGCCTCGCCGTGCTCGCGAAGAAGCGCGCCATTGTGGATATATTTCAGAACGCCTTCAGAAAACTCTGAAGCCAGCTGTAGTACCTGCGTAAATTTTTCATCTGACATGCCGCCCTTATGGAGAACGAGGAAATACTTATCCCTCATCATGTAGAGCTCGCTCTTAATAGACCTGCGATATGCTATCCTGCCGCAGAAATCTGCCGCGTCATCCACAGAATCAAATACAAGAACACATGAACTATTATCCGTTAAGTTCTGATCGGGAGCCTTCTTTGCTGAAGATTCCCGCATCTCGCTAAATCCGAACATCCTGTCAAGAAGCTCGAACAGACTGATAATGCCATCAGGCGCGTCACCTGAAGAGACGTTTCCGTTTACTCTCTTAGGCTGCAAACGCTCGACCGGGGTCTCAGTAATAGTAAGGCACAGTTCATCCTCAGGCATCTGCATAACCTTCATGCTGATAGCTCCGTGCGGACTTCTGTATCCTATCTCTTCTTCAGCCTTCTCGACAATAGTATGGATAAAATTGTCAGCTGCGTCTGACTGTGATACAAAATCCTTCACGTTGAGGTTGTACTTCTTTAAATCATCCGCATTTAAAATGCATCGAAGAGATTCATCACTAAGTCTGTATAATTTCATATATTCCTTTCTTCACTAAGCGGCAATTCAAACACTTCACTATTAAACCACAAAACGTCGGAAAAATCAATAGTCTTTCTATGATATTAACAGAATTTAAATCTTCGGACCTCATTTTCTAATAACTGTCTCCTCTGCCGAAACTATCTTGTCTGATATTGTGAGTATCCAGGCATTCCGCGACTTAGGCACCTCTAATATATTTAGAGGCCACATATGAGATTTTATGGCATCAGCCACATTTCTCGATACATGAAAATCCTTAATAGCATTATCGGCGGCAATATAAGGATGGTGAAAGCCGTGAAGATGGTCCCCATGATTATGCCAGTCATAGAGGTAGTAATCGTGAAGAATCGCCGCGATAATCAGTTCATCACTCCTCTTCTCCCCCGGAAAGAACCGGTCAAGCCTCGCTGCGAACCTTGCGACACGAAAAACATGGCTATAGGTAGTCGTGTTGCCGTGCTGTATATATTCCTTCATTTTCTGAATCCGCGGATCATCCGCAAGCTCCTTCATTAACTCCGAAATATCATCATTTTCCATTTTCATCCTTGTCCTTAGTCTTAACAAGAGCTATCAGTTCACGTTCATGACCGCGAAACCAGCCCTTGAATGAGTCATAATAGCCTCGGATCCCTATTCTGTCCCGGTTCTTCCTGCTGCCTGAGTAGATTCTGATATTCCTGACAAGATAGAGCTCACGAAAATCAAGGGTGTTCGCAAGGGCCTGATAGCCATTTTCCATAACATTGTCGAACATCCTCTGGGCGGTCTCAAGCTTATGGATAAGGCTCGTAAGAGACGCCACAGTGAGAGCGAAATCCGCCCCGAACATGAACATCAATAGAAGTGAAATCGCTTCACTCGCTATAGGATTAACATGTCCCCTGTGGGCCATTACGATTGGAACGATATATCTAACAACGACTATCCCCGCTACGCCAAAGGCAAGGGTCGCCGGCAGGCAGATGCGGCCGTTAAGATTTAACGGTACGGCGCTGTAATCCCACCACCTTGAGTTAAAAACCTTCTCAAGGATAAATGATGTGACGTATTCTATAATAGCGCTTCCAATAGCGCAGATAACAAATATTTCCCACACGGGCGCTTCACTTATCCCGCTTGCGTTCACCGATACCGGAATCACGCCAAATAAAACGAGGCAGGTCACGACTCCGACTCCGTATATAGGACAGACCGGCCCGAATAAAAATCCCCTGTTTTCCCAATGCTTCTCCTTTATGGAGCAATAGGTACACTCATAAAGCCACCCTAAGAAGCTGAAGAGACAAAAGCAGTTAAAATACGATGAAATACTCAAAACTATATTACCTCACAAACATTTCTTACAAAAGTATAACACCGGCTGAATATCATTTCAAGCATTAAGTAGCATTTAATTATTCAAAGTAATTTCCATACGACCTGTAGATCTTCTTTACGACATCATAGGCGAGCTTCCTTCTCCTGTACTCATCCACAATTCCCTTATTATTCATGGTTCGAGGACGGATATTAAACCATTCGCGACTTATTCTCACATCGCAATACTGCCAAATATGTCCTTCCCCGATAAGCGAATTTCTCTGAAGCCGACACGGTCAATGAGGTCGTCTACGGCATTTCCCATATCATCCTTTAATACAGCTTTTATAGGGTAGAGCTTCGGATTTTCAGGAGACCACTCTTCCACATTTTCAGCATTTAGGTTAAAATGTACAAGAGTCGATCCATTTTCACCAATTATTACTCTCTCGTTTGCGTTTACGATATCGCAAAGCTCGGTACTTAAGTTATAGACTGAGCTGGGCTTTCCGACTACGTCAATGTCTATAGAGAGATTCCATCCTTTTTCTGTCAGTTCAGGCACAGCGTGGAGCCTAGTTATGTAGGCCTCAGGGAGAAATTCAAGCACTACTCCTCTGTTAATCCCGCCGTAGGTCATATAGTCGTTTGGCACGTGAAGGGCGCTCTTCTCACTGAAACGGTTGTCAGCTACTACCTTTAAGTGGTGTTTTCCCGCATCAAGGTTATTTATGACAAATGAAAAAGGGGTATAAGCGTTATAATGCTCGCCTATATATTTATCGTCGACATAAATCCTTCCCGTATGGCTGACGCCCTTGAAGACAAGGCTGATATCTCCCTCCGCCTCAAAATCCCTCTCGAAGGCACCTTCTCCCCTGTATGATGAAAATGCCGGAAGCGTCTCAAAACAGCAGGGAACTACGACAGGGAAGCTATTGCCTGCCTCTTCTCCTGACCTCAGGAAATGGTTCAACCACGACGCTGCAAAGTATGAGGAATTCAAGGATCGCTATATAGCTGAGCTAAACAATAACCCTGAAAGCGCCGCATTTAAAGAAATGATAAATAAAAAGCAGGAAGAAGGCCCGGTTACCCTCCTCTACGCCGCAAAAGACCAAGAGCACAATAACGCCGTCGTATTAAAGGAGTGGTTATTATCTGACCATTAACGTTTTTCCTATGAAAAACGCAAATATCACCTGATATTATATGCCTTATCAAGCGCCTTATATATTGACTGATACGGTGAGTCACTTATTCTTACATAAGTGTCGACTTCACTTTTAAACTCAGTAATTTTATCAATATCATTTGCCTGACCCCAGTTTGGAAGTGCGGGTGGTTCTTCGCTGCGGGAGCCCCATATGTTATAGACGTCAAAGACCTTATTGCTTCCTTCCTCGTTTGCGTTTGGGTTTCCTGTTGCCGCGAAATTTCTCCAGTAGGTCAGCATTATTGAAGATAGAATCCTGTCATCTTCGCTATAAAGACGAGATTTAACAGGAATATTCCCATAGCAGTATACTTCTTCACCGCTATGCCAGTTACTGAGGCGCCCGTTTTTCTGGTTGAAATAATACTCATATACAGGAATATTTTCCGCAATCGCTTTTCTTGTGAGACAGCGATGACCATATCCGAACCATACCGCTGAGAGGATATCGCTCATAGCCTTTTTAGCATCGTCATTGTTATTTATCTCATAACCTTCGGCAAGTGAATTGGTATCACTAATTACATCGCCACAATATCCCTTGAGCTTTTCGGAAAAATTATCAGCCGTGAATTTATCGAATAATATAAAGGCTGTACACTCATCACCGTTATATCCGTTTAAAATCTCCTCGGCGTTTAATTTTTCTCCCGATATAGCAATAAGGGCTAAGAGATATAAACCGCTTATCAAGGCACTTCTTCCCTTAATCTCAGTAAATATCTTGTTTTTACATAAGAAATAAGACACTAACAGAGCCACGGTCAGAATAAATCCGACCAGGGTATTCTTATTTAACTCAATTACAATAAGAAATACCGGCTGCGGGTAAGTAAGTGCTTTAGCTCCAAAACTTTTTCTGCTCATATTGACCTCCAAAGTGTAGTTTTTAGAATAATTAATGACTAAGATAGATTCTACTATATTTACTTACATACTGTCAATTACTATTATTTTTAATTTACAAAAAAGCGGTGAGATATTCTCACCGTATCATTTTCGTCCTTATTGATTCTAGGCGGTTCAGAGCCTCATTAAGTGTCTCGTCCTTCTTAGCGAAATGGAGGCGGATAAGGTTATTGACAGGCTCTCTGAAGAAGCTTGAACCGGGAACTGCTCCTACCCCGACCTTCTCCGCAAGCTCCTCACAGAACTTAAGGTCTGAGTCATAGCCGAACTCCGAAATATCAATCAGGATATAATAAGCTCCCTCAGGCACAGTGTGCTCAAGTCCTATATCGTCAAGTCCCTTTAGGAAGAGATTTCGTTTTTCCGTATATTTATTACTTAGCCACTTATAATAATCATCACCGAAATTAAGTCCCGTTACAGCTGCTTCCTGAAGGGGAGCCGCCGCTCCTACCGTGAGAAAATCATGAACCTTCTTAATTCTCTCCGTAATCTCAGGCGGCGCTATAGTATATCCCAGTCTCCAGCCTGTGATGGAATAGGTTTTGGAGAGTGATGAGCAGGAAATGGTCCTCTCTCGCATACCCGGGAGCGCCGCGAAATATATATGCTTATTTGGCTCATAAACAATATGCTCATATACCTCATCCGTAATTACGTAGGTGTCGTATTTCTTAGCGAGGTCAGCTATTATATTTAATTCATCTATGGTAAAAACCTTTCCGCACGGATTAGACGGGTTGCAGAGAATAAGCGCTTTAGGGTGCTCTTTAAAGGCAGCTTCCAGTACCTCGGGATCAAAATGAAAATCAGGCGGAACAAGTGGAACGTATATAGGCTCGGCTCCGGAAAGAATCGTATCCGCTCCGTAATTTTCATAAAATGGAGAAAATATAATTACCTTATCTCCAGGATTTGTGACAGTCATCATAGCTGCCATCATGGCTTCAGTGCTGCCGCATGTAACAACTATCTCAGATTCAGGATCTATATTTATTCCCATAAAATGAGACTGCTTTTTCGCAAGTGCTTCCCTGAAATTTTTCGCTCCCCAGGTTATGGAATACTGGTGAAAATCCTCGTAAGCGACCTTTGATAACCTGTCAAGAATTTCCTTCGGTGGTTCAAAGTCAGGAAATCCCTGGGAAAGATTGACCGCGCCATATTTATTAGAAATACGTGTCATACGGCGGATAACTGAATCGGTAAATCCGGCCGTACGTTCAGACAAATTCTGCATAATTAATTCCTCTCAAATATACGATTTACAGGGTCAATAATTATTGGCCCTGTATATTAATATCAGATATTGTAATTCAATTTACGTTCATCAATAATTCTTCTTGACTTATGCTCTGAACGAGTATTTAAGTCTCCGTCCGGATGAACGATAACCTCGTAAGGCTTCACACCTATACGGGCCTTAAGAGCTGTGGATACCTCAGCAGCAACGGATTCATCTGTAGCCGGATTGTCAGCCTTCTTCTCTATTTCAACCGAATACTTGCATGTAAAATCCTTCTCAAATACGCGGATTAAATACTCGCCCGTTATTCCCTTGAATTCTCGAATTACGGCTTCAATATCGCTAGGGAATACATTTACGGCTGAAACTATAAACATATCGTCCTTACGTCCGATTACGTGAATCCTGCCATGGGTTCTGCCGCATTTGCAAGGCGTATTATCTATCCACCCTATATCACCGGTCCTGAAGCGGATAAGTGGACGTGCATGCTTTCTCAAGGTCGTGAAGACTAATTCTCCTGTCTCGCCCGGCTTAAGAACCTCTCCCGTATGAATATCAACAGTCTCAACAAGGATATGATTTTCTGCGATATGAAGACCATCCTTCGCCTCGCACATAGCGGCGCAGGCTCCGAATATATCGGAAAGTCCGTAGAAGTCGTAAACCTCCGCTCCCCACAAATCCTCAATCGCTTTCCTTGTGGCTCCAATAGAGCCACCAAGCTCTCCCGCTACGATTATTTTCTTGATATTTAAATCCTTCTTAGGGTCTATTCCCTTCTTAAGTGCCTTCTCACCTAACTGCCATGCGTATGATGGACTGGTCCATATGATTGTAGGCTGATAAGTCTTTAAAATAAATAAGAGTCTCTCACTTGGAAGTGTACCGCCCCAGATGCAGAGGGCTCCGAGATTCTGGGCTCCGATAACATCAGGGCCTCCAACGTAAAGAGAGAAGTTAAGAGCGTGCACATATCTGTCATTAGGTCTCATGCCTATCTGCCAGAACCACCGGCTCTCAGTATCCTGGAATTCCTCAAAGTCCTGTTTTGTAAATGGACTGATAGTCGGCACGCCTGTCGAACCGGTTGACGTTGAAACAAACACAACATCTTCCTCAGGCACAGCCACAAGTTCTCCTAAAAGTGATCCTACCCCCTGGGTATCACGTTCTGTCTTCTTGTCGATAAATGGAAATTTCTGAATATCGGAAAGCTCCTTGATGTCAGATGGCTTTACCCCCGCAGCATCGAATGACCTCTTATAATAAGGCGCATGGTCATAGGCGAACTGAACTATTTCCTTTAGATCGGCAAGCTGCTTTTTCTCAAGCTCAGCCCTCGGCATGGTTTCAAGCTCCTCGTTCCAGTACTTGTTGAGTATGTTTCTGCTCATGTGTTTTGGTCCTCCCTTTCTTTGATAGGTTAAGTATACATCAAAAAAATGCTTTTGTCTAATATACTATAGGTATGCTAGGTTATAGGCTAGACTTATAACGTCAAATAAACACAACCATCACTATTTTGTAAGTCCAAGTATCTTCTCTGCGTTATGGAAGGCTATTTTCTCCTGTTCGTCAGAGCGAAGCGGCAGGCTTAGAAATGCTTCGACTTCCTTCACAGGATCCCAGAGTGGAAAATCCGTTCCGAATAGCAGTCTCTCCGCTCCGTAGCCTCTTATGTATTCAACCATTTTTTTTGGTGGGATAAATGCCATGCAGCTTGATATGTCAAAATAACAATTTTTATTCTTCAGCAGTGCATATCCTTCCTCGAAAATAGACCAGCCACCGAGGTGGGCAGCTATTACCTGAAGCTTCGGAAATTCATTTAAGACATGGACTAACCGCCTCGGATGAGAAAAATCGAATCTCTTGTCTCCGCAGTGAATAAGGACGGGAAGTCTTCCCTCAAGTCGCTCATATGCAGGAAAAAGTCTCTCATCATCGATAGGAAATTTCTGAGAGTCGGGATGTAATTTAATCCCCTTTAAGCCCGAAGCTTCTATATAATCAATTTCGCTGTTAAAATCCTCCATGTCCGCGTGCAGGGTTCCAAAGCCGAAAAATTCAGGATGTTTTTTCACCTCGCCCACTATAAATTCATTGATATGCCTTACCTGCTCCGGCTTATTCGCAACAGGAAGGAGGACGAATTCTGAGATTCCCGCCTCCTTTCCTCTCGCAAGCAAGCTCTCGGCAGTACCTGTAAATTCGGTATTTAAGCTATAGAATTCACAGATACTTTCCGTAGCCTTGGCCGCGATTTCAGGAGGATAGATGTGAGTGTGAAAATCTATAATTTTCATGAATCTGCCTCCATTTCTTATCGCGTGAATTAATTATTGTTTCAAGGTCTTCATCCGTCAGATGCTTAAATCTTCCCTGTCTTTTTATATAATGACCTACATCTGTGAATTCCTTCGGTTCATAATTTAATTTATATTCTCCGTCCTCATATTCAGCTAAATACCAGAGGCCACAGTCTACTACCTCCTTCGCGACCTCTACGGTTTCATCGGTAGCTATTCCCCATCCCGTAGGGCATGGTGAAATGATGTGAATATATTTCGTTCCCTTTATCTTCGAAGCCTTCTCGACCTTATTTATAAAATCAGGAAGATATCCTATACTTGCGGTAGCTGCGTAGGGAATATCATGCGCCGCGACAATCTCGAACATATTTTTCTTAGGTCTGATATTTCCGCGGATATTTTTACCGGCAGGAGTTGTGGTAGTCCTTGCTCCAAATGGAGTCAGCGAGCTCTTCTGGATTCCGGTATTCATATACGCTTCATTGTCGTAGCAGATATAAAGAATATTATCATTCCTGTCAATGGCGCCTGAAAGAGCCTGGATTCCTATATCAGCAGTGCCACCGTCTCCCGCGAAGCCAACAGCCGGAAAATCAGTTATTCCCTGAGCACGGAGTCCTGCTTCTATTCCGGTAAGCATGGAAGCGGTTCCCGCAAAAGTGGAAATTATAGCGTTATTAGCAAAGCAGAGTTGGGGGAAATTAAAGCCGACAGCTGACATACATCCGGCCGGAAGTACAGCTATTGACCTCTCTCCCAATACCTTTAGGGCAATCCTGACAGCAAGGCTCCCGCCACAACCCGCGCAGGCCTTATGGCCATAAAAATATTCGTCTTCATTTAATGTCTTAGCCGAAATACTCACTCCTCGTCACCTCCGATTCCCATAAATTTTACTCCAGATTTTTCTTCTTTTAATTCAGAAAAAATATCTTCTATTTCTTCCGTAGAAATATTTTGACCGCCCAAACCACCAATATAATTTGACGTAGGTATATTTATACCTGCCTTTTGTAGAGCAGAATTGACATTGGTATAAACCGTCCCTTCATTTCCAAAGGATACGTCCTTCTCAAGCACTGCTATCGCCTTAGCCCGATTTACAGCATCAGATATCTCTTCATTTGGAAATGGGCGTAAATACCTGATCCTAAGGAGTCCGACTTTTTCTCCTTTATCTCTTAATCTGTCTACTGTCTCCTTAACAAGGCCCGCGATACTTCCGAGAGTAATTATAATATAATCGGCGTCATCCGTCTTATATTTCTCCGTTAATCCGGTATATTTTCTCCCGAATATATTATAGAATTTTTCTTCGGCTTCATGTATTGCGTTTAGCGCATTTAAAAGTCCAAGATGCTCCTTATATTTAAATAAATAATTCGTATCAGGCCCGGCTGAAAATCCTAAGTTTCTCGGGTGGTCGAGATCCATCTTATTTTCAGTCTCGTATTTTGGTAAAAACTTATCAGCCTCTTCCTCTGTTGGTACTTCCACTACCTCGTAGGTATGAGTCAGGACAAAGCCGTCAAGGTTCGCCATAAATGGGGTGGAAACCTCCTTTTTCTCGGCTATATAATAGCTCATAAGGGCAAGGTCAAGCGCCTCTTGGGCGTCCATGGCGTAGGCCTGGATCCACCCGCTGTCAAGAAGGGAAATCGAATCTCTCTGGTCTCCGTATATATTCCACGGAAGAGCCGTGGACCTGTTAGCGTTCATCATAACGATAGGGAAACGCCCACCTGAGGCATAGGTAAGACATTCAGCCATATAGAGAAGGCCCTGAGACGATGTCGCTGTGAAGGCTCTCGCTCCGACCGCCGAAGCTCCCATAGCACATGAAAGGGCCGAATGTTCAGACTCAACATGAATAAATTCAGCCTTAAGGCTTCCGTTCTCCACCATCTCTGACAGCTTCTCAACAACAATAGTCTGGGGAGTAATAGGGTAAGCCGATATAACCTGAGGTCTCGCGAGACGGATGCCTTCAGCAAAGGCTTCATTACCCGATAAAAATTTTCTTGCCATTACTTTTCCGCCTCCATCTCTATTGCTCCAAGCTTACATATTTTTTTGCATATCCCACAGCCCTTGCAAAAATCATAATCTATTGATACCTTGCCATTATTTTTATAAATTACTCCATCAGGGCAATACAGGTAACACTGAAGGCAGCCTATACATTTCTCCGAATTAATTACGGGTCTGATATTTCTCCAGCCTGCGTTTCTCGTGACAAGAAATCCTGCCTCATAGGCTGTGGCTTCAGGGATTTCTGACAGATTCCATTTTTTATTTTCTCGTAAATATGGCTTCATAAATTTCCTCCCTCGGTCACCTCTCTATAGGCTGCTTCGACAGCCGCGATATTTTTATCGTGGAGCTTTGGCGCCATATTTTCTTTTATCGCATTTGCGATATTATCGATATTAATCTCTCTAAAATGGGCCGCAAGCGCTCCGAGCATTATGGTATTTACAATTGGTCTTTTTAATATATCAAGAGCAATTTTATCACCGTCAATTGTGACAATCCGACTGTCATTATAGTTCTTCTTCGTATTAATTAATATTTTCCCATCCTCTTTTAAATCAGAAAAAGCTGAATCAGAAAATAAGGTATCATCAAGATAAATAATATAATCAGCCTTATTTATTTCACTCCTGTCTCCGATAGTATTCCTGTCAAGCTTTGTAAATGCCCTTATAGGCGCTCCCCTTCTCTCCGGTCCGAATGATGGAAAAGCTAACGCGAAATTCTCCTCCCCGTTAAGTATATAAGCATCTCCTAAGAGTCTTGCGGCGGTGAATGCCCCCTCACCGCCTCTGCCGTGCCATAAAACCTCTGTCATAAATTTCCTTTCTCTTCTACTCGTAGAGGTGCTTACTGAAATACCTGTCACCCCTGTCGGGCAGAATAATTACTATATTTCCTCTTGCTCCCTTAGCGATAAGCTTTTTAGCAGCCGCATAAGCTCCGCCTGATGAAGACCCTGCGAAAATTCCTTCCTTCTTCGCAAGCTCCCTCGCTCCCGTAAAAGCATCATCATCATTTATCTTAATAACCTGATCTACGAGAGACATATCCATGGTGTCCGCGATAAAGTCATTTCCGATGCCCTCGATATTATAATCGCCGTGCTCCCCGCCTCCCATAGTTGAACCGACCGGGTCAGCGAGGATTCCCTTTATCGACGGATTCTGTTCCTTAAGATATTTTACCACACCTGAGTAAGTTCCGCCACTACCTGCGCCGGCAACCAGGAAATTTATTTTTCCATCGAGGTCCTTATATATCTCAGGGCCTGTCGTCTCATAGTGGGCAAGTGGGTTCGCCTGATTCTTAAACTGCTTAAGCGATACTGCCCCCGGAATCGTAGCCTTTACTTCTTCAGCCTTAGCTGCTGCGCCAAGCATTCCGTCCTCCCTTGGCGTGTTAATAATCTCGGCGCCCAAGGCGCGCATAAGGGTCTGCTTCTCTTCCGAGAATTTATCAGGCACTACGAAAATGATCCTATAGCCTTTATTTAAAGCGGCGAAGGCTATTCCAAGGCCTGTGTTTCCGGCGGTTCCCTCTACTATGGTGCCACCCTTTTTAAGGATTCCTCGTCTCTCGGCATCCTCTATCATGTACTTCCCTGTTCTGTCCTTTACGCTTCCGGCAGGGTTAGCGAGTTCAAGCTTCGCGAATATTCTCGCCCCTCCAGGTAAGCCTACATGAGTAAGCTCAACCAGGGGTGTATTTCCAATAAGGTCCTGCATCGATTTATAGTATTTCATTTCATTCCTCACTTTCACTTATGGCGCTCTCAAGATCGGCTAAGAGGTCATCGACATTTTCAATTCCTACAGATAATCTTATAAGACCATCCGTGATTCCGACCTTCTGTCTTATCTCATATGGGATAGACGCATGTGTCATGGTAGCCGGATGGCATACCAGGCTTTCCACGCCGCCAAGGCTCTCGGCGAGAGCGATAAGGTGGAGTGACTTGAAGAATTTCTTTATATTATAATTTTCCTTTAATTCAAATGAAATCATAGCCCCGCCATTTTTTGCCTGTCGCTTATTAATTTCATATCCCTGGGCGTCAGGAAGTCCCGGATAATAAACCTTTTTAACCGCCTTATTTTCTACAAGTGCTTTCGCTATCTTTTCAGCGTTTTCAACATGTCTGTCAAGTCTTACACCAAGAGTCTTGATTCCTCTTATAAGTAAAAATGAATCAAAAGGCCCGAGTACTCCGCCTGTCGCGTTCTGAATAAAGGCTAATTTGTCTGCTAATTCCTTATCATTTACGACCACAAGTCCCGCTACCAAATCGCTATGGCCTCCGAGATATTTTGTAGCGGAATGAATTACAATATCTGTTCCAAACTCTATAGGCCTCTGTAGGTAAGGAGTCATAAATGTATTATCGACGATAGATAATATTCCATGCTTATTAGCTAGGTCCGCGACAGCCTTAAGGTCGGTAATTGTAAGAAGCGGATTCGCCGGACTTTCTACGTATATGGCCTTGACATCAGGCGTGATTTTTTTCTCGAGTTCTGAAATATTTGTAGTGTCCTCTATAGAGTAGGTTATTCCGAAATTATTGAATATTTTATCGAGAACGCGAAATGTACCGCCATAAACATTGCTCGAAATAAGTATCTTATCTCCTGATTTAAAGAGACTTAATACAGCGGTAATGGCTGCCATCCCCGATCCAAAAGCAAATCCCGCGATTCCGCCCTCAAGCTCCGCTATAAGGGCTTCAAGCGCTGCCCTCGTAGGATTTCCGGTGCGGGAATACTCCCAGGTAGGATTCTCACCGATTCCTGTCTGCTCGTAGGTTGATGTCTGGTAAATAGGAACATTTACAGCTCCCGTATACTTATCTCCGTAGATACCACCGTGAATTAACGCTGATTCAATATTCTTATATTCTGCCATAATTATTTATCTCCTTTTTCCGCTAAAATAATGTGCATATTTTCAAATGCCTTTAATCTGTTTTCTTTGTTATCGTAATTGTCAAAAAAATGTTCCTGTATTTTCCCCGGAGTCTCATGAGTTTTTATAATGAATTTCTGCCTACCCAGCGCTTCGGTAATTTCTGATATTTTAAAGCCATGCTTCATCGGCTCGCCCAGCTTCGCGGTAATTTTCGCGAGATTCCTGACCCTTTCAGAATTATTATCTTCAAAGGTTGTATCATCAGGGAAGTCAAATACCAGCCTGTTACCCGGCCTCGAAATACCCGATATTTTTCTTACTGTATCCTCGAATACATTTAAAGTAAGATAATAAGTTACGCCAAGGATTGAGAAAAATGTCGGAGCATTTTCATTGAAGTCCGCTTTAATTAAGGAAGCCGCCATGTCATCTTTACTGAAGTCAACAGGGACAGTAGGTTACATTTGAAGGGATTTCCCAATTAAGCTTTCTTATCCTCTGCAGCTTGTAGCGCTGCGTATCGGGATGGTCGACCTCAAATATTTTTATATTCCTGTTCTTATTCCTGAATGAAAATGAATCCATTCCCGCTCCGCATATTACATACTGACAAGGACCATTTTCCTTGGCGAAGCTCGCGAGCTCACTTTCAGCAAATGCGATTCTCGAAAGTGGAATCGGTGAGATATATCGGTCCAATTTCCGGTACACCTTCGCGGGATTAAAGCTAAGCTGCCCATGACTTTTCGAATCGTCGAAGTCATTTTCTATCAGTCTTCCGATTCTCCCATACTCTTCGCTTCCCATGAGATCATAGGCTAAGAAGTCATTAAACATGCCCTTACTTTCACCTAATGAATGGTAGGCTCTCGCGAATGAACAGAGCTTTGCGGTGATACTTTCTCTTTCTGCTATCATGTCTGCCTCTTTCTAATTACATAAAAAGGCCCCGCCTTGTTCTTCTGCTTCAATTAATCTGAAAACATCGAACTCAGGCGGAGCCTAATCATTAAGTAACAGGATTCTTACTGATTGCACACAAAATAGCCGCCTGAATTGTTATTACAACAATTACAGCAGCATACGTTACTGTTAAGAAGAACGGCTGTTTCATGTCTCATGGCAAATACCTCGTTACTGTTATCGGTCCATTAGTCAGTGCGATAATGGTTTATTGTTTGGTTTACCTATGTGTTTTATAGGTTATGAACATATACTACCACTTCGGATTGTGTTTGTCAAGACCTTTTTTTTAAAATCTAATTTACTTCGCAATTCGTAAAGTAGTGTGTCAGAATTGCCTTATAGCCGAATCCTGCCTCCGCCATGCCTCGGGCGCCTGACTGTGACATGCCGACACCATGGCCGTAGCCCTCACCGATAAAGACAAAAGTGCCACCCTCCGTTGAGGAGAGGCTGTAATTTGCCAGATTCCCGCTTCCCTCTATAGTCACAAAACCTGAACCCTTTATTTTACTTGTACCCGAAGCGCTTATGGCGTAGGCATTCTTTAAATTCACTCTCTCTGTTCCATCACCGGAAATTGCTGATACGAAGCTGGTGCTGTTACCACCTGCGTAGACACGGAATTTTGTACTGGGAAGATCAAAGGCAGTCCTTATAGCGTTTTTCTTTAATGTGACAGAGCCTTTGGTTCCGGTAATTTTCATCGTAAGAGCGCGGCCCGACGAGGATCGCTCTGTGATTTCGACCCTGGTTGCCCTGCCGATATTGCCACCCGCAAGGGCGCCAAGCCTCGTTGCCTCAAACGTATATTTCCAAGGCTTTTTCTCAGGCTTCGTTTCATATGTGTCGCTTACACTTTTAAGATATCCTATCTTTCCTCCCCAGACATTTTCAGGAGCCTCAGTCGCGCCACCTGAAGTAGAAAAGAAATAAGTTCTTACGACCTTATCCTTGTATGTCACAAAGGTATTTCTTGTCGCTATTACCGCCCTGGTGCTTCTGGAATTTTCTTTATCGTACCCGCCATAGGACTGATATTGGGTTGTATCATTTAATTTCGGATAGGATTTAACCGACCCGCTCGGGCCAAAGCCCTGGCTTGCCACAGCGAAGCTTCTGCATGCTACGGCCTGCGCCCTAAGCGCCTCTATCGGCCAGGACGCTGACATCTCCTGTGGGACAACGCCAAACAGGTAATCCTCGAACATTATTACATTAACCGCACTTACTGAAGCTTTACCGTAAGTTCCAAGCTCTATTCTGCCCCTGAAATGGCTGCCGGCGAGTGTAATGACTTTTACACCTGAGCTGTTGTCTGCTGCCGCTTCTATCTGGGGATTCGCTCCGGCGCTCTCGCTGTCGACATAAAATACTCCACCGCTGCAGGTAACCTTTAAGAGATATTTGCTCGTATAATTTTTCTTTATAAATGAAGCATGCTTGATTTTTCCACGATTACTGTTTGAAACCATAACATGAAAGTTAGCAGATTTATTTTCTGTCACTCCCGATAATACAGGATAACAGGTTACACCATATTTTTGGGTAAATGAGTCCGCGGCCTTTTTCGCCGCTGTAAATGAAGAATACGACCCCTTTATAACCGCGAAGCTTCCACTGTCTCTTGTAAATGTAAAGCCACTACTACCTGATAATTTATCGAGCCTTATATAATCATTCCCGCTCGCGAATCCTATATAAATATTCCTGTTTGATATTTTAATTGAATTTTTCGCATAGAAATTCCGTTTGAGGCCGACCCTTATGTAGTCGGTTGATGAAGCAGCATTTGCGGGGAGTCTTCTCTCCCCGGCAAATGTAATGAGTAAACATAAAATAAGAAATGCGGAAAATATCGAAATTAATCTTTTATTCATCAAAGCTCCGAAAGAAGGTAATTAATATACTGTCTTGCCGTCCTGCCGCTTCTGCCTCCCGCGGCAATAGCGAACTGGCGGGCGCCGGCTGTTAATTCTTCATCTGATAATTTTATCTTGTCATAATTAGCGGCGATACCGCGAACTATATTAAAATAATCGTCCTGGTTTGGCGCGGAATAATTAATCTTGAGACCGAATCTCGCAACCAGGGAAAGCTTTTCCTGAATAGTATCAGAATGATGCACATCGCCTGTGGCTCCCATATCATTTCTGTCATTAAAGCTTTCTTTTATAAGGTGGCGCCTGTTGCTCGTAGCGTATATCAATACATTTTCCGGACGAACCTCAAGACCACCTTCAATTACCGCCTTCAGATATTTATATTCTATCTCAAAATCCTCAAAGGAGAGATCATCCATGTAAATAATAAAGCGATAATTTCTGTTCTTAATCTGGCTTATTGCATCCGCAAGGCAGCCGAACTGGTGCTTATATATCTCTATCATCCTGAGTCCGTCAGGATAGAATTCATTAAGCACAGCCTTGATACTGGTGGATTTACCGGTACCCGCGTCTCCGTAAAGAAGGGTATTGTTAGCCTTTTTGCCTTCGGTAAACGCCCTTGTATTTTCTATTAACTGACGTTTCTGCTCATCGTACCCGATAATATCGGATAATTTAATTTCCGCTATGTTGGTAATAGGAGAAATAATCGCGGAACCATCCTCATCCTTGACACGAAAGGCCTTATTTAATCCGAATTTTCCTACGCCGTAATCCTTATACGACTCGGTAACGAGATCATATATTTCATTTTCATCAGCGGCCGCTTCTATTTTTTTAGAAAGGGTACGAACACGCTCGGATACATTAGCGTTATAGACTCTCTCGCTCTTCTTTATCGAGTGATAATTTTCTATAACGGTAAAGCAGTTAATATCAAGCTCTTTTTCTATCTTGGAAAAATCATAATTAAATAGAGCCTTGATTACCTCGAAATCATTCTTTGCGAAGGCGGTAACTGAACCACCCCTGTCACCTGCCTTTTCGCAGGTGATAGAGAATGGGTTTTCATTTGTCACAAGTAAATACGTGAGATAATTATGCCATAAATTATCGTCAAAACCATAGCGGGTAGCTACATCAAGGAGCTTATGAATCTCAGCGTAAATGCGTGAAACCAGCTCTTCCCTGTCAAGGGTTTCATCCGCGAGTCCGGTATCGAAATCCTTTATTATTTTTGCTAAGGGCATGAGAATATTATCCTTCTCAAAATCCCTGTAAACTACAAGTCTTGCGATAAGTCTGTACATTTTACATCCTTTCCGGCGCTTCTATGCCAAGAAGGTCAAGACAGGTGACAAGTATTTTTCCTGTTAAGGCTGATACCTTAAGTAGGCTCATTTTTCTCGCCTCATCACTCTCAGTAAGAATCGGGCATTCATGGTAGAATGCGGAGAAATTATTGGCAAGCTCATAAATATAAGCGCATAATTTATGAGGGGCAAGGTCACTTGCGACATTTGTCAGGGTATCCGCGAACCTGTCAATGGTAAGTATTAATTTCTTCTCATTTTCATGAGCAGGCGCAGTAAATTTTACAGTCCTTAAATCATCCTCAATACCCTTCCTGTCTTTACCGACAGATTCAGCGTATTTATCGAGAATAGATCTTATTCTTACAACAGTGTATTGGATATACGGGCCTGTATTTCCTTCAAATGAAGCGAACCTGTCGAGGTCAAATACATAGTCCTTCGCTGCCTGGTTAGAAAGATCGCCGTACTTAAGAGCCGCGAGACCTACCTGCTTCGCAACGGCCTGCTTGGTATCCTCAGGCATATCCCTGTCAGCCATCTTCTCCGCTACAGCATTCGTTATATCTGAGATTAGGGTCTCAAGTCTCATAACGCCACCCTCACGGGTCTTAAAAGGCTTGCCATCCTTCCCGTTCATAGTGCCGAAACCGATGAACTTAAGTACAGTCTCTGGCTTTACAAGGCCTGCCTTTCTCGCTACACGGAAGAACTGAACGTAGTGAAGCTCCTGCCTCCTGTCTGCTATATAGATATATTCGTCAGGGTGAAGGTTCTTCTCACGATCCATAACTGTACCGAGGTCTGATGTGGAATAAAGGGCAGCTCCATCTGACTTCTGAATCATGCAAGGAGGGATTTCCTTGGAATCCGTAGGCTCAGATACGTCTACGACAAGCGCTCCCTCTGATTTATAGGCAAGTCCCTTGTCTGTCAGTAATTTTATTAATTCAGGAATATATGGCTCAGCGTCACTTTCACCCTTCCATAAATCAAAATGGACATTTAAGTTGGCGTAATTCTTCTTTAAATCCTCGACGGAAACCTTCATGATCTTTTCCCATACGGCGTGGTACTTAGGATCGCCGCTCTGAAGCTTAAGAGTAGCTTCATGAGCCCTCTCGGCAAACTCAGGATTAACAAGTTCACCCTTATGAGGCCCATCCTCATAGACCTCTTTAGACTTCTTAGAAGCAAAAGGGTATATTTCCTCCAGCTCGGAAATGTTTAAATCCTTGTCAAGCTGACCCCTGTCCTCAAGCTCAGCTATGATAAGGCCCATCTGAAGGCCCCAGTCTCCAAGATGAACATCGCCCGTAACCTTATTTCCGACAAAGCGCTCTATCCTCTTTAAGCTTTCACCGATAATCGCTGAGCGAAGATGACCTACATGAAGAGGCTTAGCTACGTTAGGGCCGCCGTAATCAAGAACTATATTCTTAGAATCTGGGGCCTTCTCAAAGCCGAAATCCGTCTCAGAATCCATTTGGCCCGCGTATTCAGCCATAAATTCAGGCGAAAGAGTGAAATTAAGGAAGCCGGGCTTTACAGCCTCCGCCTTGGCGAAATATTTCTTCGCTTCAGGAAGCTCATTTAGCTTCGCGATAATTTCATCCGCTATTACAAATGGCGCTTTATGGTATTCCTTGGCGGCAGCCATGGCCCCGTTACTCTGATAATCGCAGAGATCGGGGCGGTTGCTTATGCCGACAGAAGAATATTTCTCATCTATTCCCGCGTTTTTAAAGGCGGTTGTGACTACATCCTGCAGTCTTTCTGACAGTCTTTTCATTTAATAAGGTTCTCCATTTTTTCAATCGTAGCCTCAAACTCAGCAAGGGCGTCATCTACAGGCTTTCTGGTAGAAAGGTCAACACCCGCTATCTTAAGAAGGCTTACAGGATCATCGGTACAGCCTGATGAGAGGAATTTCTTATAAGGAGCAACCGCGCTCTCGCCCTCCTTTAAAATGCGGCTTGCGATAGCAACTGCCGCTGAGAAGCTTGTCGCGTACTGGTATACATAGAAATTATAGTAGAAATGAGGTATCCTTTCCCACTCATCTCCTATTAATTCATCGCTCACCATATCAGGCCCAAAGTAGAATTTATTCAGTTCATAATAGGTCTTCGTAAGTTCATCGGCTGTAAGAGGTGTACCCGCCTCGGCAAGGGCATTTGTCTTCATCTCGAATTCGCCGAACATGGTTTGACGGAAAAGGGTACCCTTGAAGCTGTCAAGGAAGTGGTTAAGTAAATATTCCTTCTCAGCCTTTTCAGTAGCATGATCATAGAGGTAATTAAATAATAACACCTCGTTTGTGGTGCTGGCAACTTCAGCCACAAATATAGCGTAGTTGGCGTTTAAAAATGAGTTATTAGCATCCGAATAATGGGTGTGCATAGCGTGACCCATCTCATGAGCGAGGGTAAATACATCATCTAATGTGCCGTTAAAATTAAGTAGAACATAAGGATGAACGCCGTAAACGCCCTCCTCGTAAGCACCACCGCGCTTGCCCTCATTTTCAACCACGTCTATCCAGCGCTCCGTAAAAGCTGTCTTGAGTACATCCGTATAATCCTTGCCAAGAGGAGCTGTAGCCTTAAGTACAAGGTCTTTTGCTTCCTCTATGGTGTACTTAGGACTGTAGTCCGATACCATAGGCGCGTATACATCATACATATGGAGCTCGTCAACGCCTAACATCTTCTTCCTTAAGCGGACATAGCGGTACATTTTCTCAATGTTATCATGAACTGACGCAATAAGGTTCTTGCATACATCAGGGCTTACGTTAACAGGGTCAACTGCTGCCTCAAAGGTAGAATTATACTTCTTTGCCCTTGCGTAGAACATCTGCTGCTTAACCTGGCCATAATATAAGGTAGCCCAGGTATTTCTGAAGGCGTGATAGGTGCTGTAATATTTTTCAAAGGTTTCCTTGCGGACATTTCTGTCGTGGCTCATTTCAAGAGGAACAAAGCGGCCATTTGTAATAGTCACTTCATTTCCGTTCTCATCCTTGACCGAAGGAAACTTGAGATCGGCATCAGATAGCATATTGAAGCCGTTATAGGCTGTCTCTGCCATCTCACCGCTTGAAGCGAGGAGGGCCTCTATCTCACTTGACTGGGTGTGGGCTTCCATCCTAAGAATATCATCAAGTGTGACCTTGTAATACTTCAAATCAGGGCATTCATCATAGAACCTGTCTATCTTCTCCTTGCCTGCGGCGATGAGTTCAGGTTCCATAAATGCCATCTTAGTCGTAGCGGCAACGTAAAGAGAGCCAAGCTTTCCCTTAAGGGCCTGGGCTGTCTGATTAGCTGTATCAACGTCTGAACGCATATTGGCATATCTGAGTGCCTTAGAAGCCACAAGATTCATAGCCTCATAGTCCTTCATGGCCGAAAGGAGTGTAGCGGCTGATTCGCATAATCTACCCTCGTATCCCGCGAACTTATCGGCGAGCTCACCCATCCTCGCGGCGTCCTTCTCGCACGCCTCATCGTTTGTGTAGATGTCTGTAAGGTTCCAGGTAAGCTCTTCGCTTACTTCGCTTCTCTTTGGTAATTTATTTTCCAATGTATTTTCCTCCATAAAACAATACTTCTTCTATTATAAAAAAACAGGGTCGAAAAATCAACCCTGTTTTGTTAAAGTAAATAGGAAATTATTGACAGCACCTGGCCTGTGAATTTCTCGACCGGATTCTGGTGTTTAATCTCTTCCATAGTTACATGATGGCACTTGTGAAAGGTCTCCATAAAGTCCTCTTTTATGTCACGAACAACCGGATTATCCTCAAGGTATAAGAACGACGTTTAATGTCGTCCTGCCGAAAATTACTCTCAGTACCCCATTCTTGCCTTTTTTTAGGATTCTCTTTCTTCTGTCTGTCTCTTTCATTTACCTCTTGTACCCCGATGTTTTTATTATGAGACTCTCTACTCCTATTCTGTCGGTAACTTTTCCTGTCTTAATAGCCTCATCAATGTTCACGCCCTCTTCAAAGGCATGTTTTAAAAATCCCGCTTCGAAATTATTTGCCTGTGATAAATAATTTCTCACCGTAAATGGCGGTATCTTAAGAAGGGTGCTCGCTTCACCCTGCCTGCCCATTCTCGCGAGATCCTTTACCTGCAGAAGGATATTCATATGCCTGTTAAACATATAGAGAATGAGGATCGGTGACTGGTCCATTTTCAATAAGTCATAATAATAATCCAGGGCCTGCTTCCTGTCGTGCTTTCCGATAGCGTCCATCATTTTAAATATCTGGTCCTGGGGACGAGTCTCCGTAACAGCCTCTATATCAGACCTTGTGATTGCGTCCTTGCCTAGGGTATAATCGGTGAGCTTCACAATCTCATTCTTAAGGGTGAACATATCCGTCCCCACACGGTCAGCCAAAAACGCGGCATCACTCTCTGTTATCTGCCTGCCATAATTCTTGCAGAGGCCGCCGATCCACATATTTAGCTTAGCAGGTGAATACGGGTCATATGACGCTACAAGGCCATACTTTGATATGGCCTTGTAGACTGAACTTCGCTTGTCAACCTCGCTCTCGTCAAAAATGATAACTGTCGTATCCGGAATTTTCGGGATATATTCCGCGAAATCGCTTTTATTTTTTAACAGGCCCGTATCGCTTAAAAGCACTACCCTCTTCTCTGCGAAAAAAGGAAGCGTATCCGCGATTTCCCTTACATTAGAAAGGTCGGAATTATTTATTTCCCGTTTTGTAAATACGGAATAGTTCATCTCGTCATCCTTATTTACAATAGCGTTTATCAGTTTATTCCTGTAAAATTTAACAAGAAAGGGTTCAGAACCTGTAATGAGATAGCAGGTTTTGAAGGTCTTGTTCTTAATATCGTCAAGAAGTGTACTGGCCATTTTATTCTCTTTTCATTCAGTCAGCCGGTTTATCCGAGAATCTGTACATGGACTTGCGGAGCTCATTCCCCTGGTCATAGCGCTTGCCACCCCAGTAAATTCTGCCCTGCATTTCACACTTAGGGCCAAGATTTACATCCTTCATGATGTATTTAAGGAACACATGGTGGTTGTTAGGAAAGATCTCATGGTCTATCCTTTTCGCGAGAGCCTTGGTGTCATAGCAGCCAAACGGGCAGAGCTTTTCGCCCGGACAGGCAACCACATTTCTCGTGCCTGAAGCCGGATATCCCTTGTCTCTTTCTTCCTGATTCACTCCCGTATTATCGATTATTGACTGAAGGGCCTTATTCACCTCATCGACATCCTTGAGAGAAATACCCGGAATTTCAAAGCCCTGGCGGTTTGTGATATTAATGGTTCCATTACCGTACTTTGTGGCTATCTCTATAACCTTCTTAAGAGACTCAGTATCTATCTCACCTCCCGGTACACGGACACGGGAAGCTGTCTCCCCTCTGACCTTGGAGACACGGTAAGCATTTTTCTTTAGTTTTTTGATATTTATATCGAGTTCACCCATCTCATTTTCCTCCTTCAGTCTATAAGGTACTTAGCTTCCGCGTAATTAAATACAGGTCCGTCAAGACAGATATATGTGCTGTTAACACGGCAATGTCCGCATTTTCCAAGTCCGCAGCACATCTTCCTCTCATGGGAAACTATGATATTTTCATCCTTAAAGCCCTTCTTCTGAAGCTCTATTATGGTAAATTTCATCATAGGAGGAGGGCCGACTACAACGGCTTTCGCCGATGAAGGGTCCGTTAAAGGCAGGTCAGCTATATACTTAGTTACAAGGCCTATATTTCCGGTATAGCCTTCAGGCGCGCCATCTACGGTAAGAGTCAGATTAAGCTTCTCGTCCCAGACCTTTAAATCATCACGGAAAAGCATATCAGAAGGGGACCTGAATCCAACTATAACGTACTTGTCTCTTGCGTTATCCATTTTCGCGAGTTCATTTACTACGCCTCGTACCGGGGACACACCTGTTCCGCCCGCGACAACCACGGTTTCACCTTCACGGACTTGTAGCCAAATTCCCGCCGACGGAAGACTTACTTGCGTCTGAAGCACCTTTAGCGCAAGCGCTAAGGCAGACTGCGCAGGTCGTAAAAACCATAAGTAATGTAAGATAACGTAATTTTATATTCCCTAAAATAGCCTTCATTTAAACCCTCCTCTACACTAATAGCATTAAGTGAAATAAACTAACTGCTCTCCCGGTTCAGCTGCCTCAAGGTCCTTGTCAC
>Ga0256404_1001378_pt1 | contig 59123 bp, 69 predicted proteins | sample RumenRJG_01DNA_FD_185990 | JGI IMG/M metagenome (GOLD analysis project Ga0256404, IMG submission 185990) | Bovine rumen microbial communities from Lethbridge, Alberta, Canada - RJG_01 | ecosystem: Host-associated > Mammals > Digestive system > Stomach > Rumen | place: Canada: Alberta | collected... | reverse complement strand
GTATTGCATAGTGATGCTACAGGTAACGTAACAGTTAAAGTTGACGGCAAGGTTGTAGATACTGTACCTGTAAAAGATGGAAGTGCTGATGTCATAATTCCTTCCATGACTGCTGGAAAACACACAGTTGAAATAGATTACACTGGTGACGGCAAATATAATCCTCTAAATGAAACCCAAAAAATCTCTGTTTCTAAGAAGGATGTAACTCCTGAAATCACAATTCCATCAGACATTACATTTGGAGATGATGCAACAGTTGATGTCAAGTTGCCGAGTGATGCAAAAGGAAATGTAACATTAAATGTTGATGGTAAAGTTATCGATACTGTTCCTGTAGTAAACGGTGCTGCAAGTGTCAAATTGCCAAGTCTAAATGCAGGTAACCACACTGCGGAAATCACATACTCCGGTGATGACAAATACAATTCAGTTTCAAAAACTGCTACAATCAGTGTAGGTAAGGATTCAACCAATCTGTCTGCTGCTAATGTAACTGCAACATACAAGGTCAATAAATACTTGGTTATCAAGTTGACTGACAGCCATGGTAATCCGTTGACAAACAGTACAGTCACTGTGGACTTGAATGGTGCTAAAAACTACACTAGTGATGAAAACGGTCAGGTCAAGGTTAAAGTCAGCAATAAGGCTCCAAAAACATACACTGCAAAAATAACATTTGCAGGTAACAATAACTATCTTGGATCAGAAGCCACTGCCAAGGTTGTTGTCAAGAAGGCAACTCCGAAGATAACTGCCAAAGCAAAGACCTTCAAGACAACAACAAAAACCAAAAAGTACACAATAACCTTAAAGGATAATACTGGTAAGGCAATCAAGAATGCTAAAGTCGCCTTGAAAGTTAACGGCAAAACATACAAGGCCACAACAAACAGCAAAGGTAAGGCTACATTCAAGATTACCAAACTGACCAAGAAGGGAACCTTCAAGGCAACAATAACCTACAAGGCAAACAAGTACTACAAGAAAGTGACCAAGAAGGTTAACATCAAGGTCAAGTCTGTCTGGAAGACCGTTCAGAAAGGAAGCAAAAATAAGGCAATTGTCAAAAAGATCCAAAGGGCATTGAAAAAACACGGATACTACCTCACATACAACGGCCACTACTTGAAAGTTGACGGCATATTCTGGGACTACACTAAAATGGCAGTCAAGCAGTTCCAGAACACAAAGAAACTTAAGGTCACTGGAAAAGTTGACGAAAAGACCGCCAAAAAACTTGGAATTATTTAAAGAGTTTAAAAACTCTTTTTTTCTTTTTTTTTTTAAACATATTTTGTTTTAGCCATAATGATATGATTTAATAGTTTGACCTACAAATATTCATATGATTATTATGGCGTATGAAATTAAAAACAAGAAAAACATATCAACAATTGGTGTACATGCTGGCCAGGAAGAAGTGGATGAAACCGGCTCAAGAGTAACACCGATTTATCAAACAACTTCCTATGTATTTGACACTCCAGAACAAGCTGCAAACAGATTTGCACTTAAGGAAGGGGGAAACATTTACACAAGACTTACAAATCCAACAACAGAAGCTTTTGAAAAAAGGATGGCCGCTATTGAAGGCGGGACTGCAGCATATGCAACTGCATCCGGAATGTCTGCAATTTTTTATACAATCATTAACCTGACACAAGTTGGAGACAACATAGTTTCAGCAGACAACCTGTATGGGGGAACCTATGAACTGTTTGAAAATACTCTTGAAGAGTTGGGCCGTACAGTAACATTTGTGGACTCACAATCACCGGATGAATTTGAAGCTGCCATAAATGACAAGACCAAAGCCATTTATGTTGAATCAATTGGAAATCCGAAATTGGACATTCCCGATTTTGATAAAATATCTGAAATCGCTCACTCACATGGAATCCCCTTGATTGCAGACAATACAGTCGGAATCGGATCTGTAAGGCCATTTGACCATGGGGCGGATATTATTTCATCTTCCGCAACCAAATACATTGGAGGCCATGGTACTACCCTTGGAGGAATCATCATTGAAAAAGGGGACTTTGACTGGATGAACGGCAAATTCCCAACACTTTCCGAACCTGATGCAACATACAATGGATTGGTGTTTGCCGAAACCTTTGGCGAAGCCGCATTCACTACCAGAATCAGGGCTGTAATTGGAAGAGATACTGGAGCAGTTCCATCTCCATTTGGATCTTTCCTGTTATTGCAAGGTTTGGAAACTTTAGGTCTTAGAATCGAAAGACACGCTTCAAATGCAATGACTGTTGCCAAATACTTGGAAGAGCATCCAAAAGTTGCATGGGTAACATATTCAGGCCTTGAATCATCACCGAACCATGAAGTGGCTAAAAAATATGCTGAAAAGGGTTACGGCGGTATCGTTTCATTCGGACTTAAGGCAGGTTATGACGGAGCATTGAAATTCATAGAAAACGTTGAATTGTTATCATTTTTAGCTAATATTGGTGATGCTAAATCATTGGTTGTTCACCCTGCATCAACTACTCACTCCCAATTGACCGAAGAGCAGCAGTTATCCACAGGAGTAACTCCCGATTTGATAAGGTTCTCTGTCGGTATTGAGGATATTGAGGATATTATAGCTGACGTAAGTCAAGCTTTAGAAAAAATAGATTAAATAGGGATAGTTTTCCCTATTTTTTTTAATTATTCAGGTTGTAATTTTCCATAGAAATAAGATGCTGTCGCTCCGCCATCCGCTAAGATGTCAGAGCCTGTGATGAATGCTCCCTTATCACTCATTATCAATTCGGCAACATTTGCGACTTCATCTGCAGTTCCAGGTCTTCCTGATGGGCAATTTGCAAACATGTTTTTATAGAAGTCTCCCCTTGGACCATTGAATTCATCCAATGCCAATGGTGTCACAATAATTCCTGGAGATATGGAATTGATTCTTGCGTTTCTCTCACCCCAGTTGCATGCTTCATACATTACTCTTTTTACGTTACATCTTTTTGCTAGTTGATAAGCATGGAGAGTGTCATCAATGTTTTCTGGCTGTAAAACTTCTAGGTCAAGCAGTTCTTCAGTTGGAGTCATTGCAAGCTGCCTGTCAATTTCCGCTCCAAGCTGTTTCATTCTGTGGCCTGACTGGGATGAAATTGTAACGCCGCATCCTCCTTCTTTGATTACTTTTCCCACTTCTTCTAAAAGGACGGCTGTTCCATACAGATCCACTTTAAGGATGGTTTCTATTGGTGCCTGTGATGGGGACACGCCGGCTGCATTGATGAAATATGTGATTTCGCCATGCTCCTGAGCTTTTCCAATAATATTCTTAATTGACTCTCTTGAAGATATATCACATTCCACAGCTTCGATGTCAAAACCTGCTTCTTCCATAATCTTGCATATGGCTTCAGCATTCTGCATGTTTTTGTCTCCAACTATTATTTTCTTTCCATGTCCGATTCTTCTAGCGATGGCCATACCAATTTGGCCAGCTCCGGTTAAAAGTAAAACATCCTTCATAGTATCACGTGATTAAAATTATATTTTCATAATATATAATTGTTGTGTAATGCAACAGTTATCTGGTGAAATATAAAAATATTGCTTAAATTTTAATACTTTGTTTATTAAATTAATAGTATGGATAGAATTAATCACATGGAAACAGGTAGACTTGAAGCATTTTATGATGCAATCATTGCAATCATTGTCACTGTTTTGGTGTTGGAATTGCCGCAACCCGCTTCAGCATCTATCGCTTCACTATGGGCAATCAGAACATCTTATTTTGCATATTTGATTAGTTTTCTGGTATGCGTTAGCTTATGGCAATATCATCATGTCATCTACCAGCATGTTGAAAAAATCAATGCAAAAATTATTTGGCTGAATATTCTATTGCTTTTGATAGTTTCCATAATTCCGTATCTGACAACATTTGTTGCAAACAATCCGTTTTCATTGTTGACCCAGGTTTTGTATGGTGTTGATTTTGTATTAATCAATTTCGTCTTGTTTGTCATGGCAAGATTGCTAATCCGGATTAATCCTGATGAAGGTTATCTGAAAGATGCGTTAGATGTTAAGAATGCGATTGTCATTCCTTCAATATTTTTCATTGTCGGTTTGATTGTTGCGTTGATGGGTCATCCTATTGCAATAAGCATATGTTGTCTTATTACGATTATTAGATCAATTGTATATTCTTTGAAGTAGTAGTGGTGTTTGAATGATTCAATTTTTGATATTAACAATTTCTATAATAATTATTTTTACTGTATTGACATTAGGGCTTAAATTTATAAGAAATAGGATAGAAAACAGTCCAAATAGAATTTTTAATATAAGGGAATATTTTCCTGAAGATGAATTGCATACATTAAGACAGGTTTTCTATCTTGTATTGATGTTTTTATGTATCATTATTATTTTTTATTCATTTTATACATTAATTTATAAAAATAATGATGTATATCTGTTTGCTTTCATTGAAATTGCATTTTCAATCTATTTGGCTTCAAAGCTTGAAGAAAAATCAGTTAGTAATGTTATTTTATTCTTCATATTGATACCTTTCGGATCTATTGATTTCTTTATTACAGGCGGCTCATTGGTGACACTTTTTGATTTAGTTCATATGTTTGCATTTATATATTATATTAAGGTGTTCTATTTCAAATTCATGGAATATACTGAAAGCAATGGTTTGGGAATTGCAATAATCTTGTTATTTGGAATAATATTCATCAGCTTTTTCACCACTGTATTTGCGGAAGGTGTTGCGCCTTTGGATGCAATAAGCATGGTTTCAAATGCGTTTACAAGTAACGGTTATGCGATTTTAGGTAAAACTAGTGTAGGAAAATTCAATAGCCTGTTCCTTGTTTGGGGAGGTTATATTTTATCCGGTGTAGGTACTGCAACACTGACTGCTGCAATCCTGCAAAAACATTTCAACAGGCGTTTTGACGAACTGGAAGAATTGATTAAAAAGAATAATGACGATTAAGCTATTATTCTTTTTGCAAATTCCTGTGCATTTTTCAAGTCTTCCTCATTAGGGCGTCCTCTGTGAACGAATTTGAATGCTCCTCTGCAGTGGAATTCGTCTTCACTCATTGTTAGGCCTTTAGCTTCAACTTCTTTTTTAACTTGACTGTATGTGGATTCGATTAAAGCTGCTGATGAGAAATTAACGACTTTTCCAACATTAACATCTATATTTGCAATAAATTCCTGGATTTGTCTGCTGATTCCGGCAGCATAAACTGCACTTCCTAAAAATAGGATGTCAACATCTTCTGTTAAAGGTTCATCCACGGTTTTTGCTTCAACGTTGATTGCAGCTCCAATTGCTTCTGCAAGTTTTTTAGTGTTTCCTGTTTTTGTGTAATATCTGATTGCTATTTTCATTTAAATACACCTTAAACTAAGTATATCTTCATTAAATATAAAGTTATGTTAAAATTCAAGGATTTCTAAAACTTTTGGAACTAATGTTTTACAATTTGAAACTGATTTTTTAAAATCTTCAGGGTCTTGGGCAATTGATGGAAATGAGTTGTAATGCATTGGAATGACAAATTCTGGATCAATCCATTTTGCCGCAATAGATGCCTCTTTTGGGTCCATTGTAAAAATGTTTCCAATTGGCAATATTGCAATGTCCGGCTTGTAGATTTCGCCTATTACAAACTTCATGTCTGAGAACAGTCCGGTGTCTCCGGCATGATATACTTTAAAATCATTTTCGAATGTAAATAAAAAGCTTCCGGCATTTCCTGCGTATTTGGTGTCTATTTCAAAGTCGAATGTTGAGGAGTGTTCGGCCTTAAGCATTTTTATTTCGACATCCTCGATTTTCACAAATGCTCCGCAGTTCAATCCAATTGCGTTGACTCCTTTTCTTTGAAGGTAAATTGAAATCTCATAATTGCAAATCACAACCAAATGCGGATTGTTTCGGGCAATCTCCAAAACATCTCCGAAGTGGTCAGCATGGCCGTGAGTTATGCAGACGACATCCGGGTTGACGTCACTGGATTTTAGGGGGCATGCGGGATTTGCCTGAATGAAAGGGTCAACCAAAATGTTTAGTCCTTTATTTGAGATTAACTCAAATGCAGAATGCCCTAACCATCTAAGTTTCATATCTTACATACTCCGTTTGCACAGTTGTCGGCATCCTTATCATCATCCACTTCACTTTCAGCAATAATCTGGCTTAGGACACTTTTAAAGTCTTCATAGGATAGTGCTCCCGGAATTGAGTATTTTGAATCAAATAAGTAATATGGAACTGCATGGATTCCGCCTGAAAGTGCAATGTCTTCATCTTCCTGGACTTTTGAATTATATAGGTCGCTTTTTAAAACATCTTTGATTTCATCTTCTTTTAAACCTGCTTTTAAACCAATTTTAAGCAAAACATTATGATCAGCCAATTTAAGGTTTTCCACAAAATAGGCATCAAATAACATTGTAGTTAGATTGCCAACAATTTCAGGATGTCTGTCTTGAGCAAGCTTCATCAACCTGTGGGCATCACGGGTGTTGGTGTACAGTGTTGTTTCATATTTGAAATCAATTCCTTCATCAATGCCTAACTGTGAAATCTGATTTACCTGTTTTTTTGCATCTTCCATTGAAAGTCCGTATTTTACTGCAAATCTTTCAACAGTTGTAGACTCAACGTCTTTCGGTGCATTTTGATCAAGCTCAAAAGCACGAATGTCTATTTCAACATCCAAATTCAAATCTTCAATGGCTCTTTTTAATCTAGTGTTGCCTATATAACAGTATGGGCAAGCAAAATCGCTCCAATATGTAATTTTCATTTTTATACCTCAAGGAAAATATATAATACATTTGACTAATAAATAGATAAGTAATTATTAAATTACTTGGCGATACTATGGTTGAAAATAATATCTGTCCTATTGGAAATACATTGGATGTATTCAATCGCAAATGGATATTCTGCATAATGTCCAATATTTACAATGGTAAAACCCACTTCAACGAGTTTAAACAGATGAATCCGACAATAAGTAATCATGTGCTTGCACAAACTCTAAAATATATGGAGGAGCAGGATCTGGTTATTAAAACAGTCATTGATGAAGCTCATAACAAGACAGAATATGCTTTAACTGAAAAGGGTTTGAAGACAAATAGGATTCTTTATGAGATTACCTCCTACTTTTTCAATGAATTGGACGATTCAAGAAGTGAAGAAGAAAAAGAAGATTTATTGAAGGAATATCGTGAAGTTTACGGGATATAAGTAAGTCTAAAATTACTTATTTCTTTAAATACTATTTTTTACTAATTACTTTTCATGAAAACAATATTTGATAAATGTAAATTAGGGGATTTGAAACTTAACAGTCGCATTATAAGAACAGGATTGTGGGAATCCCAGCAAAACGACTTGGATGCAATTTATGAGAGGTATGAAAAAATTGCATCAAGCGGTGTCGGTTTAATCACATCAGAGTTATATTCAATCTATCCGAAAGATAAGTTCATAGAGCATTCCTGCCGTATGGACAGTTTGAATTTCATGACAATGGCACGAAAGCTGGCTGAAATAACACACAGCTATGATGTTCCAATTCTTGGACAGGTCGAATTCATAAAATATAACCGTGGAATAGACCTTGACATTCCAGTCAACGATTTGACAGTGGATGACATAAGAAAAATACAGTCAGATATCATTGAAGCTGCCCAAAAACTGCAGTATGCCGGTTTTGACGGAATCCAATTGTCTGTTGGAAACAATTTCTTTTTGTCCAAGTTCATTAATCCGTATTATAACCAACGTGATGATAATTACGGTGGAAATGTTTTAAACCGTATGCGTATGGTGCTTGAATTGATTAAGGTGATGAAGGACAATCTTGATTTGCATATTTCAGTAAAGATGAACTCCTTTGATGAAAGAAAGGATGGATTTGATGCAAATGAAAGTCTTGAGGCGTGTAAATTATTACAAAAAGTTGGTGTGGATTCTATTCAGGTAACAAGGCCGTTATCTCCGTTGTATTTTACTAAAAAATTATCCGCTGAGGGGGAATTGATAGACTACACCACTCAATTGATTGATTCAGTCGATGTTCCTGTCATTGTAGGGGGAGGATTTAACAACATGCATCACATGAATGAATTGCTGAACGATACAAATATTGAATACCTTTCAATGTATCGGCCGTTTGTCTGTGAAAATGATCTCCTAAAAAACTGGAAATGCGGCAGCAGTGATGAGTCAAGATGCCTGATGTGCAATAACTGTTATAGGACTAAAAAAAGCACTTGTTATCATTTTTAATGGTGATGGAGGATGGTTCATTTGTCAATGTCCTTAATTGATAGGTATACGTGGAGGAACCATGTTACAACTGCAATGAATACAAACACGACAATTATTTCGGGAGTTATCAGAATTCCTAAAATGATTCCTATTGCATAGAAAATTAAATGGGAAAGGGTTCTTTTTAAGTTTAAAATATCCTTCAATTTCCTGTTGTGTTCTATTTTTGTAATCATCCAGAACAAAACATCGTATGCAAGTTCAATGATTATGAAGAATGCACAGTAGCACAATTGTGCGTTTAAATTGCTGAAATTATTTGAAATCAATAATGTAAAGTAAGGAAGAAGTGACATTACAAATACAACCAGTCCGGTCATTGCAATTACTTTTCCATCTATTTTTTTGATTATCTCAAATATGATGTGGAAGAAATACCAGTTTGTCAGAACTACGATAAAACTTGTTAAATATGCAAAAAAGTTAGTTTTCAAAGCCCAAAACCCTGCAAATGTTATTGTTTCAGGTTGAGGGAGTTCGAGTACAATTACGGTCAATATGATTGCAAGCACGGCATCCACAAATGCCTCTAATTTTTCAGAATCCAAAATTTACACCTTTTTTTTAATTTGTAATATATTTTTATCTTTTTTAATTTTAAATATTTTATTGATTAATATATATTTTCATGCAGGCTAATGATAACATTGAATCAATCACCGGAAATCCCAAAGCTGCCATCAATAAGCTGGCCATTCCGACAATCATGTCAATGCTTCTGATGTTTTTGAATAATCTCATTGACAGTTTTTGGGTTGCAGGCATCAATGCGGATGCACTTGCGGCATTGGGATTTATATCACCGCTATATTTGGTTATCATTGGCCTTGGAAGCGGCGTGGGTGCAGGCGCTAACTCACTGATTTCAAGATATGTCGGAGCCCGAAGATTTGATGATGCAAATAATGCAGTTATTCACTCAATTATTTTAACAGTTACTGTATCAATCATTGTTTTAATTGTAGGTATTTTCTTTTTAGATGATTTGATTATTTTATTGGGTGCAGGTAGTGTCAGCACATATTGCCTAAGTTATGGTCAAATCATATTTTTGTTGAATATTGTATTTTTGGCACCTAATGTAACCGCTAGTGTATTCAGGGCTGAAGGTGATGTCAAGAGGGCTACAAATCCTCTGGTGATGACTGCTATTTTGAACATGATTCTGGATCCCGTTTTTATATATGGTCTGGATTTGGGCATATTCGGCGCAGGGCTTGCAACAGTAGTCGCATCGTTTGCAGGGTATGTCTGGATGCTTTACTGGATTTACGTTAAGAGGGACACATACTTCAAGTTCAAGTTCAGATACTATAAACGCAAACTGGAGATATATAAGGAGATATTGGTCGTTTCGCTTCCTGCGGCAACAGAGGAAATCATATTCTCATTGGTTGCAATAATCCTAAACTTTCTAATCATGGTGACTGCCGGCGTAAATGAAGTTGCATCATTTACAATTGCATGGAGATTCATATCAATTGCATTCCTGCCGTGCATGGCAATTGGAATTGCAACAATAACCGTTTCGGGAATTGCCTACGGCGCCCGCAACTGGAAAAACTTCGATATTACAATCAAGTATTCCACGCTTTTGAGTCTTGTTATTACAATATTAATCTGTGTGACTTTCTTCATCTTCGCCTATCCTATATGTGAAATATTTAATTTCCAGGCGGGAAACATTGCATTGGTTGACCGTTCAGCTCAGATTTTGCAGATTCTTGTGTTCTATAACTTTTTAATTCCGTTTGGAGCGACTGCCGCATACACATACCAGGGAGTAGGTTCAGGATTCAAGTCATTGGGATTGACAATATTGAGGGAGTTAATCTTGAGCATGGCATTTGCGTACCTGATGGGAATAGTCTTGAATATGGGAGTGTTTGGAGTTTATCTTGGAGCAATAATCGGAATGAATATAGGCTCTATCATTGGTTTTGTTTGCATTTGGATATTCAATTTGAAGTTTAAAAAGAAATGCGGTGCTGAAAGTTAAAAAATATTATTTAAAACATTTTCTTTTCATAGGGGTAATTTTATCCAATGTCTTCATATCTAATTAAATAACGTTATTTAATTATCAAATATATGATTTACTTCTAAATTAGGTAAATAGTCATAATTAATCCTATTTTTATTATTAAAATGTAATTCATTTATTTTAACTAGTTTTGGAAATTTTAACCCATTTAATCAAATAGAAACCTTTTTATAAGTGGAAGATAATATCATTAGCAACCAATGATTTTGTTGGTGATATTATGAAGCAATCAAAAGATTGGGATGACATAAAAGTAAACAAGAGAAGTACAGATAAGATTTACTTTGAAACCCCTTTTATCCAATCAATTTCTGACGGAATTGATTTTTTGAGGGGAGAAGCTAAGGAACTTTTAAACGAATTAGATTCAACTGAATTCAAACAGAAAATTGATAAATTTGATTTGGATGAATTCGGCGAAGATGCTTTTAATCAAATCTCAGAATTAACTGACAGCATTTCACAGTTCAGGTCACAGTTCTTTAATTCAGAAGACCTTCCTGATTTTGTAAAAGAATCCACTAGAAGTGCGAAATTTGCATTAAACAGGGATTCAGACTATGTCAGAAAAGCAAAAAGAAAACTCAACAGATTGGAATCTGATGAAGGGTTTGTTGATGCATATAAAACTAACATCAGGGTCGTAGAACTTTGTGACAAGGCGATTGATGTAAACTATAAAAACTGGCAAGCCTATTACGTTAAGGCTCAGGCATTGATTAATTTGGAAAAATATAATGATGCGATTGAAGAGCTTGTAAAATCACTTGCGCTGAACGAGGAAAATTTGGATGCATGGTATGATATTGCAAGGTCATACAGGTTAAATGGAGATTATGACAAATCAATTGATGTATATGATTCAATCCTAAAGAGGGATGAGGAGTCATTTGACGCATTGCTTGGAAAGGCACTTGCATATTTTGATGCTGGCGATAATCAAAATGCAGATGAATTTTTCAAAAAGGCAAATTCAATTAAAATCTTGGATGGCGACGCCAAGGAAATGTGGCAAAGCATTCAGGAGAATAATTAGATATTTTTTTGTGCAGGGGAATTCATTTCCCTCACTGCATTATTTTTTTTTCTTTGTTCTTATCATTTTGAATGTTATTTAATCATATTGATTTTTTATTTATCTTTTTTTATAATTTTTATTAATGAACTGTAAATTTTGAATTAATTTCAAAAAATATAAAACATATTTTTTACATAAATTATATTACAAAATATATAGGTGAAAAAATATGGCAAAAAATGCAATAATTACTGGTGGATCTAGAGGAATCGGTAAAGCAATGGCTTTAAAACTTGGTGAACTTGGTTACAATGTTGCAATCAACTACAGAAGTGACTCATCTAAACAGCTAACAGAAGATTTGGTTGAAGAAATCAAATCCGAATATGGTGTGGATGCTATTGCAGTACAGGCTGATGTAAGTAAATTCGAAGACTGTGAAAAATTAGTTGAAGCAACCGTTGAAGCATTCGGTGAAGAAATCGACGCATTGGTAAACAATGCAGGTATTACAAACAACTCCAACTTCATTGACTTAAAACCAGAAGACTATGAAAGAGTAATCAACACAAACCTTGTAAGTATGATGCACATGTGCCACTTGGCATTGCCTTACATGGTGGACCGTGAAACCGCTATCGTTTGTACTGCTTCAGTAGGTGGTTTGACTGGTGTAATCAACCAAGCTGACTACTGCGCTGCAAAAACAGGTGTAATCGGATTATGCCGTGCACTTGCATTAGAATTCGCTCCAAGAAAAGTAAGAGTGAACGCTATTGCACCGGGTATGATTATGACCGACATGCTTAGAGGCGTAAACCAAGATGAATTGAACGCACTTGCTGCAACAATCCCTCTCGGACACATTGGTGAAGTGGAAGAAATCGCAGGCGCTTTGGAATACATCTTAACTGCAGGATACTTAACCGGACAAGTCATTTCCCCTAACGGTGGATTTGTATTACAATAAGGTTTTTAAAACCTTATTCTTTTCTTTTTTTTAAATAATGTTTTCTTTTGACTGGGCGTTTAGGGTATTGTAGTAATATCCTTTTAGTTCTAAAAGCTCTTCATGTGTTCCCTGCTCGATTATTTCACCGTTCTCAATCACGATAATTTTATCGGCATTCCTGATTGTAGATAACCTATGAGCTATTATGAAACTGGTTTTTCCTTCCATAAGCTTATCCATTGCCTTTTGAATCAGTTTTTCAGTTCTTGTATCGACACTTGATGTTGCCTCATCCAGAATCAGAACTTCCTTTTTGGACAGGATTGTTCTAGCTATTGTTAAAAGCTGCTTTTGACCATGTGATATGTTATCCGTATCCTCATTCAATTCACTTTCATATCCGTCAGAATAGCGTCTTATGAAATTATCTGCATAAACCTGGCTGGCAGCATCGACAATTTCCTCATCTGTTGCATCAAGATTGCCGTAACGTATGTTGTTGAGTATTGTGTCTGAAAACAGCCAGGAATCCTGAAGAACCATTCCCGTAAGGGACCTTAAGCTGTCCTTGTCGTATTCATCAATGTCTATTCCGTCAATTTTTATTGAACCTGAGTCGATGTCGTAAAATCTCATGAGCAGCTTGACGATTGTTGTCTTTCCGGCTCCGGTTTCACCGACAATAGCTATCTTTTCACCTTTTTTAACGTCAAAAGATAGATTTTTGATAATCTTCTCATTAGGAGTGTATGAGAAGCTTACGTTTTCAAAGTTTATTCCCTCTTTTATTTCTGTAATCTGTCTGGTTGATTGATTTTCCTCATCTTCAAATTCCAAAAATTCAAATATGCGCTCGCTTGCAGCCATTGCAGTTTGAATCTGGTTCATAACCCTTGTAATCTGCTGGATAGGTCTTGTAAAACTTTGTGTGTACTGGAAGAATGCCAGGATGTCTCCAACTGTAATTATCCTCTGCAATACGAATACTGCTCCTAAAACGGCAACAATAACATAAGTGAAATTTGATATGAAATTCATTAGAGGACCGTTTAAGCTGGAGTAGAATTGTGATTTCCATTCATGGGTAAACCAGTTCTCGTTGTCATTCTCAAATTTCTCCATTGATATTGCTTCCTGATTGAATGCGCGGATGATGTCATGTCCGGTAAATGTCTCTTCTATCTGGCCGTTAAGTGATCCCTTGAATTCCAACTGCTTTAGGAAATAGCTTTGGGAAAATTTAGTCATGAATCTGATGAGTATGAATGCAATAGGGATGAGAATGACTGTTGCCAAGGTCATCCAAACATTTATTGAAAGCATCATGATGAACACTCCGATGAGAGTAATCACTGCAGTTGTTAATTGGATAAATGACTGGGTGATTCCGTTTTGGAGTGAATCTACATCGTTTGTGACTCTTGAGAGGATGTCTCCCCGCTTGTTCTCTTCAACTCTGTCCATTGGTAGATGCAAAATCTTATAGATTAGCCTTTCCCTTAAATCATAGCTGATTTTGGTTGTCACTTCAACCAGAAATATGCTTTGAAGGTATGAGAATACGGAACTGACGACATATAATATGACAACAATTATCAATAGATTGATTAACGTGTTGAAATCAATTGTTCCTGTATTGTTGTGGAGATGATTGATTCCGTCGAATATTGTTGTGGTTGCCTGGCCAATAAGCAATGGAGCAATAATCGTGAATGCTGTGGAGATGACTGCACAGATTACGGTCAATGTCAATTTCCATTTATGATCCTTTAGGAGTGTCAGGATGTTTTTGATTGCCTTTCTGTTGTTGACAGGCTTTTCGGGAGGCTTTCTTTTAAGTGGCCTAGGGCTCATGACAGTGCCTCCATATAATCGATTTGGATGTTTGCGATTTCCCTGTATATGTCACAGCTTTCGATAAGCTCATCGTGCGTTCCCTTATCGACAATCTCACCGTTGTCCACCACAAGAATCTCGTCGGCATCAATGATTGTTGATATCCTTTGTGACACAATAAGTATTGATGAGTCCTTAAGCTCCTTTAAGTTGTTTTTAATCTTTCTTTCGGTGTTCATGTCCAGGGCTGAAAAGCAGTCATCGAACAGGTAAAACTCATGGGAACCTATTATTGCCCTGGCTATTGATAGGCGCTGCTTTTGACCGCCTGAAAAGTTGGATCCTCCCTGTGTGACCTCTTCGGATAGATTTTCAACAAAATCAACCTGAGCCAGATCCAATGCCCTTCTGATTTCATCATCGCTTGCATCCGGCTTTCCGATCTGCATGTTGGATTTGACATCTCCCTGGAAAAGAATGGCCTTTTGCGGTGTAAAGCTGATTTTATCCCTAAGGATTTTCAGATTGAAATTCTTAATGTTTTTACCGTCAATGAGAATTTCACCTGAAGTAGGGTCATGAAGGCGGGGAATCAGATTGAGGATTGTTGACTTTCCGCTTCCTGTTCCTCCTATAATTGCAGTGGTTTTTCCGGGCTTTAGGCTGAAATTAATGTCATTCAGAGTTCCCCTTTCGCTTCCGGGATACCTATAGGAAACGTTTTTGAATTCGATTGTCGGATTGTCTGAAATCTCCTTAAGCTTTCCGTCTTTTATTGTAATTTCGGTGTTTAGAACTTCATCGATACGCCTTCCGGAAACGAGAATTCTTGGAAGCATGATGAAAAATCCTCCAATCATCAGAAATGAAGTGACAATCTGGGTTGCATATTGGATGAATGCAATTATGTCTCCGGTCAGAACTCCATTGTTTATTGAGTCATACGCTCCGAAATAGAGAATCAGCACAACCATCAAGTTCATTATCAATGTCATTAATGGAAGCATTATCAGTATGGTCTTGAATACGTAGATGTTGACATCGTAGAATTCCTTATTGACCTTTCTGAATTTTTCCTCTTCAAAGTCCTGTCTTACGAAAGCCTTGATGACAGGTATTCCAATCAGGATTTCCCTTGCTGTCTTGTTTATCCGGTCTATTATTTCCTGAGTAATCTTGAAGTAGGGAAGAACCCTTGCAATGACAATAACTAAAAGAAGCACGACAGCTATGAAGTTGACCAATATAATCCAAGAAAGATTTGTTTGAAGTTCAAACACCTTGATGATACTTCCAATTCCCAGAAGAGGAGCGAAAATCAGTGTTGTAAAAATCATTCCAAGAACGCTTTGCAGTTGATTCACATCATTTGTGGTTCTTGTAATCAGTGAGGAACGTGAGATGTCGTTGAGTTCATGGTTTGAAAATTTCAGGACCTTGCCGTAGATTATTTTTCTCAGGTCCTTTGCATATCCTGAAGAGACCCTGCTTGAAAAATAGGACACACCAACTGTTGCAAGGGCTGAAACCGCAACCATCAAAAGCATCATCATTCCGGTATCTATGATGAACTGAAAGTCGGTGTTTTGGATACCTATGTTGACGATGTCTGCTGTGTACTGGGGTAGGGTCAAGTCGCAGTATACCTGAATTAATAAAAATCCAAAAATTATCAGAATTTGTGGAATTTTGTTCTTTATTGGTGTGAGTAACTTTTTCATTGGTAAATATTAGATTTTTAGTATTTATAAACGTTTTATAAAGTTGATTAAAAAAATAATAAGATAAATTAAAATCAAAAAAGGGCTGATTTTAATTGTTGAGGTTTTCATTTGAATTTTTTCCACAAGTCAGTCTGGAGAACGCTGTTTTCACTTAATTCCTCCAACTTTAGGAACAGCTTCCAAGGCACTGATAATGTCAAATAGTCATTAGGAATGAAATGCTTCATCTTGCTTCTTCCCGCAAAGTCAATAGGTCCTAAAACAGGTTTAGGGTCATCGCTTTCTTTTTCCTTGAATGTAAAGCATCCGATTGCCTGGCAAGCTGAAGCCTGTGGGGTTAAAATATAAGAGCCTTCAAGCCTGAATGATGAGTTGATTTGTATGAGTGCAGTCAATTCAATGGGATTCACGGTAAATATTACGGATTCTGGAATCTCACCATCCTCCAGGTTTTCCAATCCCTTGAATATTACATATTGTCCCTCATCATATACTGGTCTGTTTTTGATACTTTGCTTTGCGGTTTCAAAGTCAGCATAAATTCTCTCTCCATGCCTGAACATTTCACCGGTGTGTTTTGGCATCTGTTCGAGTCTCTTTTCATATGCTTCCCTGTCAGGTGCTGAATCGACTCCACAGGAGAGGAATGTTGCCTGAAAGTCAATCATGTCTTCAGTTGGCAATCCTGATCCCCATCCGAAGCCAACGGATATTCCTCCGCAGGTGATGTGTTCACGGCCGAAGTAGGTTGTTGTTCTTTTAGCTATTGTCTGTGCAATGAAGCTCATTACACATCCTCCCTTGCCGGTTTTCGGTCCTTTTGCATCTTCAGGTTTGGTGTCGCTTTTAAGCAGGACGATTGGCGGGAACTGCATGTCCAGTTCTTTTGAAATATTGCTTTGCATAATAACTACCTCTTTATGGATAGTTTATCCATTGCCATTAATATTGCTTTTGAAAAAATCGTCTGAAAATTAATAATTTGTTACTTGGTCATTTTTTTGAATTGAAATTCCGAACATTTGAACAATTTTTAGAATATAGGATTATATCTTTGTATATTTTTTACAATGTTTTTTCAAACTGGATTATCGTTTGGAAATGTCTAGAAAACTGCAACATTTAAATACTACTTCTGCAAATCTTTAATAGGAATTTAGTGAGGTGAGAAATTATGCGTAAGATTACAATTCTAGTATTGGCATTAATCCTTGTTGGTATGCTGATTCCAACAGGTTTTGCAACTGATTCCAATGTAGTAATAACTTATGGTGAAACAACCTATTCAAATTCAGATTATAAGTCATTTGTTGACAATTTCTTTGTCAGCCAAGCGAACGTTGATATAAATAATGTTGGGGTGAAAACCATCTCAGCAGATGAAGTGAACCAAATCTCAAGTGGAATAACAGGAAAATATTACAACTCAAACCAAATATTGTCCTCAGCACTTGTGGATCTAAATGACAACAGCGATTTAAAGGTTAGCGTGGACAAATCAAAGATTACCACAATAACCGGGGATATGTACATTTCAGCTCTAAAATCAGCTGGAATCACAAGCGGACATGTATATGTAACAAGTCCTGTGCAAGCGACAGGTGAGTCTGCACTTGCAGGAATAATGAACTCATACGAAGAAGTAACTGATGTGGAAATTCCAGACAGCGTAAAAGAGGCTGCAAACGATGAAATCTACACCGAGGCAGAAATCGTAAACAATTCAGATGTAAGCGCTGATGAATTGGCTGATTTGGTAAATCAAGTAAAGGATGAAGTGGCAAGCGACAACATCACAGACCACAACACAATCGTGAACATCATTAACAATTATGTTCAAAACAACAACATTAACATAACAAACAGTGATATTGAAAACCTTGCCGACACCATCGAGCAAGTTCAAAACGTTCAAGGTGATGTGAACTACTACAAAGGCCAAGTCAATGACTTTCTAGGAAATAACACTGACGGGGGCTTTTCACTTGATGGTATTTTAAATTGGGTTAGATCCTTGGTAAATGGAATCTAATTCCAATTTTCTTTTTTTTACAAATATTTATATTACTCGAACAATATATTTTTACACATCGTTTAATCAAATGAGGTGTAAAATGAAAATTAAAGGGATAGTAACTCTATTTTCCATATTTTGTATATTATTTTTAACTTTAGGCATTGCTTCGGCAACAGATGACAATTCCACATTGGAAAACTTTTCATCCGAGCATGCTGTAGATGAGAAAACATTTGAAGCCATTCAGGATACTGTTGACAATGCAGGTGAATCCGATACAATAATTCTTGATGGAAACTATTCCAGTTCCAAAATTCCAGTTAATGTAAACAAACCAGTTACAATTAAAGGAACCGGAAACGGCGCTAAATTGGATGGAAATTCCAAATATAGGATTTTCAACATCGATTCAGACAATGTCATCCTGGAGAATATAATCTTTGCCAATGGGTATGCCGACTCAGGAGGGGCAATTTACGCTGATTCACATAATCTGAGAATCATTAACTGTACCTTTGTAAACAATAATGCAAGATTGTACGGCGGCGCAATATTTTCTGCAGGAGATAACGTATCCATTGAAAACTGTCAGTTTACAGGCAATTTGGCGCAGTATACCGGAGGAGCAATCCAGATAGAAGGAAACGACAATTATGTGAATGCATGCAAATTTGAAGACAACATCGGAGGACATGTCGGAGCTGCTGTTGCATGGGTTGGACTGAATGGTTTTTTAACCGACTGTCAATTCACAAATTCAAAAATCAATCCCAACACTGCCAGTCAATTTGGAGGAGCAGTAGTATGGATGGGAGATTACGGAAAACTGACAAGATCATACTTCTTTCAGAATCAGGCTAAGAAATTCGGGGCAGCAGTATACTGGAAAGGAAATAACGGAAGTCTGAATTATTGCATATTCGAAAACAACACTTCAAACAATGACCATGCATATTGGGGAGACCCAAGTTATGCAAATGATAATTATTGGGGATTCAACATAAACTCCTTGGATGAATTCGTTTCAAGCAAATTAGTATACTACAATGATTCATACAATGCACCTCAAAACTGGGTCAATATTAAAAAAACTGCTTCATCAGTAAGTTTCAAATCAAACAATGGTTCTGTATTGGCTGAATCATTACCCGATTATGAAGTTGAGTTTTTAAGCTCAAAAGTTATAGTTCACAATAACTCATATGCGCTAAAAAGCACATCAATTTCCGCATCAAAAGTGATAACATACAGTTTATTTGCAGGTAAATATTTGAAAATAGTGCTTAAGGATGGAAACGGCAAGAAATTGGCATCAAAATATGTTAAAATCAAATTGAATGGCGTTACCTACAATAGAAAGACTGATTCCAATGGTGCTGTGAAATTCAAGATAAGTCTCAAAAAGTCAGGAACATATGTTGCAAAGATTTCATTTAAGGGAAATGCCGTTTACAAGGCAAGTTCAAAGGACGTTAAGGTGACTGTCAAAAAGCAGAAGCCAACATTGACTTTGAAAACAAAATCATTGAAATTAAAGACTAAAAAGAAAATAGTTAAAATTGCTTTAAAGGACCAATTTAAAAAGGCATTGTCTAAAAAAACTGTGAAGCTAACAATAAATAAGAAAACATATACTGCCAAAACAAATTCTAAGGGAATCGCTTCATTTAAAGTAACCTTAAAATCTAAAAAGACATATAAATTCACAGCTAAGTTTAAAGGAAATAGCTATTATAAGACAGTTTCTAAAAACGGCAAAATCAGAGTTAAATAATTTTTTTTATTTAACTTTCTTTTTTTTAAAAAAATAGATAAGTGAAGTTTTTAAACTCCACTTGATGTAGAAAGGGTTATATTTTGAGTGTATAATGGTGTTGTATCGTCGGATGAGTCAACAACTTTTAGTTCTGCTTTTACTGGTTGTGTTTGTTCAAAGTACCAACTTGAAATTTTATATGTTTTTCCGCTTTCTGGTTGTATGTCATTCCATCCAATATCTGATCTAATTACTTTTCCTTCACTGTCAAAGTAATCGACATTAACACATAAATAATCAAAATTAGAATCAACTTTTATATCTCCAGTTAAATAACCGTCATAATATCCATATCCGTCATTTGTAATGTTTTGTGTTAAATTACCAACTTTAATGGAATTTACTGCATTTGCTTGATAAATAGCTCCTCCTGCTATTAATAATGCAAATATTAAAACAACGGTTAAAATTGGAATTGCCCATAATTTTTTATTTTTTGCATAATATCCTTTTAAGTATAATGCTAAAATTGCAGCTATAATGAATAAAACTGCAGATATTTCACCAAAACGAGCAATAAACATATAAATTAATGCTCCAGTCACAATAAATTCAACTGCTCCGATTAAAGGTTCGTCTAATTTTTCCATTATGAATATTCCAAGTAAACCTCCAATAATGCCGATTGCCATGGCCATCATAATATTGTCCCAGCCCATAAGCATTGGTGTTCCTAATCCTTCTGCAATTGACACGATTATACCAATTATTGCTAAAATTAAAGGTAATTTTGTTACAAATTCCTTTTTGTCATTTGAAACAACAGGTGGTTTGCTTTTATCTGTTGTATTTTCTTCTTGGTTATTTGCAGGATTACTATTAAGATTAAATCCGCATGAATCACAGAATTCTGCATCATCATCTAATTCTTGTCCACATTTTCTACAATATTGAACCATATTTTTCCTCCTTTGATATTTATTAAGTTTTTATCAAAATTTAAATATTGTTATTATATTATTATTAAATTACTAATTTTGTATTATGTTAATTCATTTTTAATATTGGAATTTTTATAGATGGTTGGTTAATTAGGTGTTAAATTGTATTTTTGAGATAAATTCATTAAAAAAAGTTAATTTGTAAATAAGATGGGAATTAAATCCCCATCTTAATCAATTAAATTCAAAGTTCATGTCATGAACTAAACATCAATGATGTTTAATCATTATTATTATATTAATTATATTTAAACTCTTTGTTTTTAATAAAAGGCGTTATTTTTCATTAATTTTGAATTTAAACTTTCTTTAATTTTATTTTTATTCTAAATTGATTAATTTCCAGATTATCCTTGATGTATTTTATAAATAATAGTTATTAATTAAACTCGCTCATTTCATGTTTTTTAATCTGTTTAATGCAATTTTTTTATTTTAAGTAATTATTTTTATATTAAATCAATTTTTAAAGCTTAATTTCTATTTAATTTAAATAATATTGCGTAAATATAGTTATTTCTAAATGTTGGAAAATTTCAATTAAATTCAAAGGTATGATTGAAATGGAATATGGATATTGTATACTCAAAATAAGAGGTTATGTCATGGCTGAAGATTTATTTGTAGCTTTAGCATATGCAGTTTTAGCTATTCATTATCTTCACATGGCTGGAATTCTATAATCTAGTCATTGGTTTATAATCATTCATAGTTTTGTATTTTATAGTTTTATCAGAAAAATCTGTTAATGCTAGTTTTCTCGCAGCATTCATAGTTTGATTATAAACCAAAATTTATAATTAATATTTACTTAAAAATTATAATTGTTTACAAAAACCGTGGATGTGTTTTAATGAAATTAAGATATTTATTATGTATTTCACTTTTGATCTTTCTAATCTCAATTCCATTTGCCTGTGCAGAGGAATTTGATGTTGCAGGCCATAGCTTTGAAGTTCCAAAGGGATATTCAGTCAATGTAACTTCAGACAATTCAACAACATTGGTTCGTGATAACAATACCAATTATTCACTTTTCATAATTGCAGGGGAATTGCAGGACACTGAACTTGCCAAATCAAGCCGTCAGAATGCAGGCTTCAAGTTCCTCTCCGATGAGAACTTCACAGCTGAAAACAATATTACAGTAAACCGGCAGAACTTTTTGAAAAATGAGTCATATTTCATGTTCTATTCATTTGATGTTGATGAGACTTCATTTTTAATGGGATATGTCATGCCGATGGATGATGACTCTGTAGACGGTGAGGACAATCCAGCAATTAAAGTTATCGAATCTGTTGATTCATAACTTCTTTTTTTTAATAAATTATAGAAATAAAACCATTTAGTATATATACTATTTAAAAACATACATTAAATCATTAATGAATTAAATTTAATTACATAAAGGTTTGATAATATGGTTAGATTTTCACAGACTCTTGGTGATAAGCAGTCAAAAAACAGAGAAAACCAGTACGGAAGATTCGAGGACAATCCCTATTATCAGGAAAGACAACCTCAGGTCCAAGTCAATGATAGGTTTTACAGCCAACCGCCAAGACAAGCTTATCCACAAAAGCCGGCCTTCAGGGAAGCTGATATCTACAGCCAACCTCAAAGAGAGGAGCCAACCGATATCATCTATGAAAGACCTGCAATTGAAAGGGAATCTATCCAACCAGATTATTCAAAGCCAGAGTTAGATGCATTTAAGGAGCAGAACATCCAGTTCGGTGTCGAATACTCTCCAAACTCAAAGCCTCCAGTCATCGGAAAGAACTACACTATAAGGTCAAATTCCATTATTTACAATGATGTTGTCATTGGAGACAATTTCAGGACAGGACATAATGTCGTAATAAGGGAAAACACCAACATAGGTGATGACGTGCTTATTGGAACCAATACTGTCATTGAGGGTGATGTGATTATTGGAAACGATGTCAGCATACAGTCCAATGTCTATATTCCAACTAATTCTGTAATTGAGGATAACGTATTTATCGGACCTTGCGCTTGTTTTACAAATGATAAGTATCCTGTAAGAATCAATTATGAACTTCAAGGACCTAAGGTCAGGCGTGGAGCTTCAATTGGTGGTAACACAACATTCCTGTCCAATGTTGAAATCGGAGAGGGTGCGATTGTTGCTGCTGGAGCTATTGTAATACATTCAGTTCCGCCTTTCTATCTGGCTATCGGAACACCTGCACGTATCAAGCCTCTTCCGGATCACTTGAAAGTTCCTAACAGATTTTAATCATAGGTGACAGACCAGTTACAAAAGGATTATATACTCAAATTTTTTAAATAACGATTAGGGTGATGTGATGGCTAAATATAAATGTAAAATCTGTGGATATATATTTGATGAAGATGATATTGAAGAGGGCTTGAATATTCCTGCCGGAACTAAATTCGAGGACTTGCCTGCTTCATTCAAATGTCCTAAATGCAGAATGTCAAAAGGCATGTTTGAGAAATTAGAATAGTTTTATATATTACTAACATATAAAATAATATTAATTAAATTATACAATTTAATATAAAATTAAGGAGATTGTTAAATATGGCAAAATTTAAATGTAAACTTTGCGGATACGTAACTGAAGAATTTGAAGAACTCCCAGAAGACTACAAATGTCCTATGTGTGGCGCAACCGCTGACATGTTTGAAAAAGTAGAATAGGTGTCTTTCATGGCTTACGTTTGTAAAGTTTGTGGTTTCGTTTTAGAAGAAGACGAGTTACCAGAAGATTATGTATGCCCAGTTTGCGGCGTACCTGCAGCAAACTTTGAAGAAGCTTAGGCTTCTTTTTTTAATTTTTTTCTAAAAACTTTTTATTTTTAAATTCAACGCTAATTTTTCCGGAATATTTTTCAAATATCTTTAAGATATCCCTGTTGTCTTTTGATACAACATCATAACTGACCTTATCGGAATATTCCTTGTCAATTACTTCTAAATTATTGTTTCTGACTTCACTGTCAGCTATTTTTATATCTGAGTACTCAAAAACAAGTTTATATACATCATACTCTTCAATTTCAAGGATTTCAGCTTCGCCTATTGCTTCCATGACTGACTTTGAATATGCTCTTACAAGTCCTCCGGCTCCAAGCTTTATTCCTCCGAAGTATCTTGTAACGACTGCTGTGACATTGTGAAGCTCATTTTTTCTTAAAACATTTATCATGGGTTTTCCTGCAGTTCCACCAGGTTCACCATCGTCATCAAAGCCTTCCCCATCGCTTACAATATATGCGGTACAGTTATGGGTGGCATCACTATACTGTTCATTTAATTTCTGAATAACTTCCTTTGATTCTTTTTTTGTTCTTGTCGGAACCAATGAACAGATAAATTGGGATTTCTTAACATTGACTTCGCTTTGAATTGCTTTTTTAATGGTTTTCATTGTATCAATATCTTTTTATATTACATTAAACATATTATTGTTAATTAATTTTATAAGGTGGTAAATTTGTCAAGTAGATCTGCTACAGTTTTAGTGATTTTCATAGTGGCTATTGTTGCATTCTGTTTAGCATGTGTTTGTGCATCCATGACAGGGCCAATATCAATTTTACCTAATGAGAGTGATACTGGAAGCATATTGGACAATCTTTCAGCTATTACTAATGATACTGGAGAGAGTGAGGAAAGCTATGATTATAATGATTATGATGATTATAGCTCATCTAGTGATTATTCATCATCTTCAGACGATTCATATGTAGAAACTACAACAGATAATTCTGGAGGTAGTGATTCAGGAGGTTCATCTTCAAGTTCTAGTTCATCCTCAAGTAGTTCTAGTGTGGAGACAACTTCAGAGTCTAGTTCAAGTTCTAGTTCTTCTTCAAGTAGTTCTAGTGTTGAGACTACTACTGATGATTCTGATTTTTAGTAACTTCCTTTTTTTCTTTTTTTTAAAAATCTAATAGCTTTTCAACATCAAGTATTACAGAGTTTATAGCTAGATTGAACAGTCTTTCTCCGTACTCTTCATCCACATAGACACCGTTTTCTTCAACGTCCCTTGCACCCTCTTCAATGTTCGGGTCATCCTTGCGTGCCTGTGTGAATCCATGTAGGCCAACTTCCTCATATTCTCTGACATTTGCCTGATTTTCGACTTCATCCTCATTGATGATTCCCAAAACCTTAGCCATGGACAGCTCTCCGCTGCCGCCATGTGGGCCTTCTGATGAAATCACCTTATTGTTGAAGACAATGGCCATATCGGTCTTATCTTCAATGTCCCATAATTCAGCAACAAGGGGAATGTTGCCTCCATGAGCATTAACAATGACTACTTTTTCTACATCTAGGAATTTTTTGGCGGAATTTAATGTGTCAATCACGTTTTCCTTTAATGTATCAAGGGAAACATGCACTCCATGGTCAATTGTGTCCAGTTCATATGCAGGAAATATAATCCCCAAAAATTTGGCTCCTGTTTCAAGGGAGGATTGAAATGCGATGTGTGCACCAATTTTTGCATCGGTATCAATCGGAAGTGCTGGGCCATGGTTTTCTAGATGGGATCCAAGTGCGATTATACCGATTTTGTGAACTCCAGGGTCTCTAATCTTTCCAGCTCTATATCTTAACTCAGCCATTCTATCACCTTATATTTCAAAGTTCCAAATGTCGTCACCGACATAATGTTTGGTTTCAACAGCTTTTCCTGAATCGTTTTCAACCATTTCCTCATCGCTGATTAAACTTACGCCAATTGCTAGAGGTTTTCCATGGGTTTCGTCAATAATCAAGACTATGTCTCCAGGTTCCACACCTTCGCTTGCAGCTACAATTCCCGGACTCATGATGTCTGCACCATTGCTTACGAACCTGATGGCACCCATGTCCACTGTTACGGTTTTGGCATCGATTTCATTGGCAAGCGCTGCTTTAAGGGTAGGGAACGGTCTTTCATCAATTAATATGATATACGGTTCGCCGTCCACTAGAATGAATGAATTAGGTTCTGCCTCAAGTATTTCAACATTTTTCTTTCCTTGAAGTAAATCTCCGTATTCGCCTAATTCAGCTTTTATCTCTTTTATTTTCTTTTTTTTCAAGAAATTTCTTTTTTTAACTTTTATTGCCATGTTAATCCCAAAAAATTTGTTAATGAATAATATATGTTATTTGAAATAAATAAATTTATTTATTTTTTAATTTAATTTTTCTTGCAGAATAATTATTATTTCTTGAAAAGACATATCTATAATCAATATTTTCGCCAAAATCTGTCATTATCAATGGAGGATCTTTAATCGCATATTTCATGATTGTGCTTGCATTGTTAGGTAATAGTTGTTTTATTGAAAAGTCGATAATTTCAAGTTCATTTTCGCTGAATTTTATTAGGGGTATTATTGTCGGATAATATCTGTGGATTGTCCTGTGATAGTAAGGTTCCTTTCTTAAAAACAACTGCTTTTTGGCTATCAGTTCCTGTGTTATTTCCTGAAAATGTTTTGGCTTTATTCCCTTTTTTGACTTGATGTAGGTTTCATAGGTTAGTAATTTACCATATAGTTCGTAATAGTTGGAATCAATAAAATACAGTATGCTGCAAAGCAGGGTTTTTCCCAGATTGGGTTTGTTGTAGCCTTTTGATAATATGTAAAATATTAAGTCTATATACTTGTCACGATTAAGTTGCATGGTGTTGCCTGTGATGGTTGAGTGATACAATTTTTGTATTATTTCACTTTTAAATAATTTCTGAGAGCATTTGAAAAATAATTTAAATACAATGGTGTTAATAATTACTATTAAGATTATTTTTTCATTCTTTTTGCCTAAAATAAGGTAACATTTATATACTAGATTATCTATAATTAATAGTATTAGTTTTAATTAGGTTTTGTCTTATCTTAACTTGATTATATTATGTCTAATATTGGGTAATTCGTTACTCTATTCATATTAAAAAACTATAAAAATTATGTAATAATATAAGGTGATATAATGAGCGGACAAAATGTTCAAAGACCACTTGATGCATTAGGAAAATCAGTAGACTCTCCAGTTTTAATAAAACTCAAAGGAGATCGTGAATTTAGAGGCATACTTAAGAGCTTTGATTTACACATGAATTTAGTTCTTAATGATGCAGAAGAGTTACAAGACGGAGAAGTCACTAGAAGACTCGGTGTTGTCCTCATTAGAGGAGACAATATTGTTTATATCTCACCATAAGTATTATTCAATAATTATTTCGAGATTATATTCTTACGACAAATTAAGGAGGTGTATCAATGTCAAAGGGAACTCCATCAATGGGTAAAAAGAATAAAAAGACCCATATCAGATGTAGAAGATGTGGTAGAAACACTTACCATATTCGTAAAAAAGTCTGTGCTTCCTGTGGATTTGGTAAATCTAAAAAATTAAGGAGATACAGCTGGCAAAATAAAAAACCAACTACTAGGCAAAGATTAGTATAAGTTGGTAAAAACTTTGAAGATTATTTAATTAATCTTCTTCAAATCACTTTTTTTTCAAGTAACTTTTCAATTACTGTATAATTTATTAACTACTTCTTTTAGATAACTTTATTAATCATAGTTTATCATATCTAATTTAGGTATGACTAAATATTTTCAGGAGGTCTTTTATGACTGAATTAGTTGATATAGCTAAAGAAAATGATGTAGATTTAGAAAATTGTGTTGTTTTTGTAAGAGGCAACGATGATATATTGGCTGTTGATATTAGCAATGCAGGTATTAGACAAAGAAGTGATGATACAATGGGATTCACATTTTCAATTTCTCCAAAACAGGCGTTGGAGTTGGAAGAGTACTTCAATAGGTTTGGTACCGGTGAAAAATTCTACTTTGACATTTCACAAACTGGGTATAGGCCGGCTTATTACAGAGGATTGTCTCCAATGACTAAGGAAGTCAGCAAGGAATACCATCCAAAGTTTAATATTACATTATTTGCTCAAAAAGCTATTGTTGAACCTGATGACTCATATTTCGCACCTACTTGCGCTTGCTGTGAGTTCTGTCATATAGGATAGTGATGTTCATGTTCAATCCTGAGTTTTCAGATAAGATTAGAATAACTAAAAATCCTGATGAAACAATAGAGCTTGACCAGAACAGGGTTAGAATTCGTGAAAATGATAAGGGCTTGATGGCTATAAGCTATGTTGCACCTATTTTCGAAATGATGGATTTGGAGAATTTCTTTGAGGATCTTCTCACTTCCGAAAAAATAAAGATGGATATTGGTGGAACAGGCGATTTCACTGTAAGCTTTAGGGGAATAGTTGAAGGAAAAGGTAAAAATTTCCCTCAAAATTTAGACCATAGGATTATTCTCCTGCAGGAGCCTGTTAACTTGGACCCAAGGGTCAATATTCAAACTAAAGGATTTTCGAGATTTAAGCTTAAAAGCGAAATCTCCGAATAATCTTTTTATTTTTTTAGAATTCGTCTTCGACAGCATCCCACAAATCGACTGCCCATCCTTGATTGCCGTCAATTACCATATCAAGCAATCTTACTTTTCCGTCCCTGAAGCGGAATAATCTGTAGTCTTGTTGTGGTTTTTTAGCGCTGCCTTCTTTGTTACAGTCTAGGTAGACTCCTTCATCATAATTTTCTTCAAAGTCGCCTGCCTGAACAAAGTCTCCAACAAGTGAATATCCGTTTTTAACGGTTTTGTCTAATTTTTCAACGGTTTTTAACCATCCGCCTTGCGCTCTGAATTTTATGTCGGGGTCAATTTTTGTAATTTCTTCTTTCCAATTTATAATCATGTTACCAAATCCTTTTTGATTTTAATTTGGTGTGTTGGTTATATAAAAAAAGAGTTAGAGAGCATTTGAAAAGAAATATTTATAACTATTGTTATATAATATAATTATATATAAGTAAAATTTCATAACTAATAATAATATTAATTATGTCTGGGCTTTATTTATGAATTTATTTGAAAAATTTGGTATAAAAACGAATAATGAACATTTATATGAAATAGCATTCACACATGGCTCTTATACGGCTAAATATGGATTAGATTATAATTATGAGAGATTGGAGTTCTTAGGCGATTCCGTCTTGAGTGTGATTGTTTCAGAGTATTTGTATAAAAAGTATCCTCAATATGAAGAAGGTAAATTGACAAAATTAAGGGCAAATTACGTTTGCCAATCAGCATTAATTTACTATTCTAAGGAGTTGGGGCTTGAGGAATATCTCAACGTTGCTGCTGAGGAATCAAATTTAACCAAAAATGAAATTGTTTCGATTACAGCAGATATATTTGAGTCTTTCCTGGGAGCAATATTCTTGGATCAGGGAATGGAATTTGCAAAAGATTATATATCTAAAATAATATTCAAGTACATTGATGAAGAGAGGATGTTCTTTGTCGATTATAAATCTGCTATGAAAGAGTATGGTGATGCTAAGGAATTGGATATTTCGTATAAACTCCTGAAGGAATTCGGAGTTCCTCATGAAAAAACGTTTATCATGGCAATTATGATAGATGATGTAGAGATGGGTGTAGGAAAAGGTAAGAATAAAAAAGAAGCAGAACAGGATGCTGCTAAAAAGGCTTTCGAAAAATTAAATATTAAGGTGTTTTAAATGAATAAAGAATCTGTTGGTATTGTTGAAACAAAATATCTCAATATCTCAGAGCCAATCGAATTGGATAGTGGAGAAACTCTTGACGAAGTAACTGTCGCCTATGAGACTTATGGTGAACTCAATAAGGAGAAATCAAATGCTATCTTAATTTGTCATGCATTAACTGGTGATGCTCATGCAGCAGGTTGGCATGAAGGTGATAAGAAGCCTGGCTGGTGGGAAATTGTAATTGGGCCTGGAAAGGCATTGGATAGTGAAAAGTACTTTATCATATGTTCTAATGTATTGGGCGGATGTAAAGGAACAACCGGCCCTAGTTCCATTAATCCAAAGACTGGCAAAGAGTATGGTTTGGAGTTTCCAGTAATTACAATCAAGGATATGGTTAAAGTTCAAAAAAAGCTAGTGGATTCTTTTGATATAACCCAATTGGCTGCTGTCATTGGTGGGTCAATGGGAGGTATGCAAGTTCTCCAATGGATGGTGTCCTATCCTAAAATGATGAAAAAGGCAATTCCAATAGCTACTGCTGCAATGTCATATCCTCAGCAAATTGCTTTCAATGCCGTAGGTAGGCAGTCAATCTTTTCAGATCCTAATTGGAACAATGGAAACTATTATGAGACCCGCAAGATTCCAAGCAATGGTTTGTCCCTTGCACGTATGATAGCGCATATTACATATCTAAGCGATGAATCCATGGACATCAAGTTCGGAAGGGGTCTTCAGGATAAGGAGGAAATCAGTTATGACTTTACTGTTGATTTCCAGGTTGAAAGCTACTTGAAACATCAAGGTGAAACTTTTGTAAAGCGTTTTGATGCAAACAGTTATCTGTATATAACAAAAGCTGTTGACTTGTTTGATTTATCAGTCAATAATTCACTAGTGGATGCATTCAAGGATGTTGAAGCGAAAATTGAGGTTATATCTGTTGATTCCGACTGGTTATATCCAACAGAGCAAAGTACTGAAATTGTCACAGCATTAAATGCCAATGAGGTTGATGTATCATTCACTGAAATAAAATCCAATTATGGGCATGATGCATTTTTACTTGAAAAAGGTCAGCTTAATTATATTTTCTCCAATTTCCTCTCTGAAAGTGTCGTTGAGGACTTGATGATGGAAAAGATTGCTACAATCAAGGCGGATGCTGAAGTTGTTGAGGCCGCTAGATTGATGTTGGATAAGCATGTGACTCACATTCCTGTTGTAACGGATGACAATAAATTGATAGGAATCGTTACAAGTTGGGATTTATCAAAATCCATTGCAACTGATTCAAATCAGCTAAAAGACATTATGACAACAACAGTGAAATACTGTCATGCCGGAGAGGCAATTGAAGATATTGCCCGTCAAATGCGCAAATTTGACATATCATGTCTTCCGGTTGTTGATGATGACATGAAAGTTTTAGGTCTTATTACAACAGACCAAATCAGTAATTTATTGAGTTAAATTACTCTTTATCTTTTTTTTTAATAATGTTTATAAACTATTTTTAACAAAAGTAATATTTTACTATTTTAGGAGCCGTTGTTTTGTCTAGAAAGGAAAAATTCATTGAAGGTGCTAAAAAAGGCATTCCAATTACATTTGGATATGTTCCTATGGGAATTGGATATGCTGCTATTGCAATAAAGGCAGGATTGACTCCTTTAGAGACAATTTCAATGTCTTTTCTAGTGTATGCCGGTGCAGGTCAAATCATCGCTGCATCAATGGTTTTGAGCGGCGCTACTGCAATGGCAATCATATTAACTAATTTTGTTGTGAATTTAAGGTATTTTGTAATGTCAACATGTGTCCTGAATCAGGTTGAGGAATCAAACTTGCCTTTGAACATATTGGCGGCACATGTTACAGTCGATGAGTCATTTGCAATGTTTTCATTAAGTGAGGATTCATCAATATGGATTTACTTGGGGATTGCGATTACCGCATGGTTAAGCTGGTGTTTGGGAGCAGGAATTGGAGTAGTCATCCTGGATCTGCTGCCGGTAATTGTAACAAACAGTTTCAATATTTCACTTTACGCACTGTTTGTGGCAATATTAATCCCTGCTATCAAGGAATCAAAACAGATTGCGCTTTTGGTTTTGATAACTGCCGTTTTGAATGTGGTTTTAGGACAGTTTTTAGGAAACTGGTCACTGATTGTATCGACTCTGGTTGGGGCGGCAGTCGGAATGAATATAGTTGATGATGAATATGTACTTGGAAGTGATGCATGATGGATTATATTGCGCTGGTTATTTTAGGTTGTACTATTGTGACATTTATTCCAAGGTTAATTCCCGCATTGTTCATCGATAAGTTGAATTTCCCTCCTAAGGCAGAGAAGTTCTTGAATCTAATTCCATATACCGCACTTGCTGCATTGATATGCCCTGGAGTTTTGACAGTTGACAATCAGCTATGGTATATAGGCCTAATAGGTGCGGTTGTAGCTGCAGGCCTTGCATGGAAAAAAGTTCCTCTTGGAGCCATTGTGATTTTGACTGTGGTCGTCTTAATCACAGTTTATTCAATCGTGCCATTCTTTTAGTTTTCAAATGCTCTTGGCAAAATTATTTATGGATATTGGATAAAAGTATTCTTGGTGATAACATGAACATTGAAGAAATGAATTTTTGCCAATCTTGTGCTATGCCAATGAATGATGGAGATTTCGGAACCGAAAAGGACGGATCTGAAAGCCCGGACTATTGCAAATATTGCTATCAAGACGGTGAATTTACAAGCGATTGCACCATGGAGGAAATGATTGATTTCTGTGTTCCAAAGACTGCTCAGGCAACTGGCATGAGTGAAGAGGAAGCAAGAAAAATGAGCGAGGAATTTTTCCCAAAATTAAAACGCTGGAATAAACAATAAAATGTTTCGACATTTTATTTTTCTTTTTTTAAATTAATTATAAGTATTATTAAAGTTAATATAATATCATGTGTTCTATAGTCGGTTTACAAGGCAAGGTTAAAGCGGATGATGTTATAAGTATGTTAAAGACCTCAAAAAACAGAGGTCCTGATGCGTCAGGAATATTTCTGGACAGGATTTATACAGACATAAATCTTGATGAATTTTCAGAGGACAGTGAATATCCATTGGCTTTTGGACATAACCTGCTTTCAGTCTATAATGTAAATGACAGGATATCCAAGCCACAGCCTGTTGGAAATGAAGATTTGACTCTGGTTTTCAATGGGGAAATCTATAATTTTGCAACAATCCGAAATCTCCTCACAAAAGTGGGGGTTGAAGTGGAAATCACCTCAGATGCCGATGCTCTCCTGTATTTAATAGACTTTTACAACAGGGGTGATTTGGTGAAAGCTATCCAGAATGCAACCAGATTAATCGATGGGGATTATGCTTTTGCCGTGTGGGATGGTGAAAACTTAGCTATTGCACGTGATCCGTTGGGAGTAAAACCATTGTTTTATGGACAGAATGGTGATTTGAGAGGATTCGCATCTACACGGGATGCACTAAAAGAGGTTGGAATAACTGACATCAACACATTAAAGCCTGAACACATCCTATACAATTGGCAAGACATTTCTCCAGCACAGGCGATATATGAAAAGGTCTTTGAGGGAGATGTAAGCAAAATAGAAAAAATGCTCAGATTAAGCGTTTTGAAAAGGGTTGAAGACCTGACAGAGATTGGAGTGATATTTTCAGGAGGTCTGGACAGTTCTTATTTGGCTCTGCTTTTAAAAGAGATATCCTATAATGTGCCTTTGAAGATAAAGCTGTATGCTGTTGGAGCGGAAGGCTCAAAGGATGTTGAATCAGCAATCTACGCATCAAAGTTCCTGAATCTTGATTTGGAAATCTGTGAAGTTACAGAGGATATGATTCGTGAAAGTCTGCCTCAAGTCGTAAGGGCGATAGGTGACGATAACCTTATGAAAGTGGGCGTTGGAATGACAACCTATCTTGCAACTAAAATGGTGGCAGGTGACGGTCTGAAGGTAGCCATTTCCGGCCAGGGTGCAGATGAACTCTTTGGAGGATACAAAAGATATCTGGAAAGTTTTGTCAATGACACCCTGAATTATGACATCAGACACGACATGTCAAACATGTACCATGTAAATCTTGAAAGGGACGATGCATGCTCAATGCTTAATGGGGTGGAATTGAGATTGCCGTTCCTGGATAAGAAACTGGTTGAATTGGCATTGAACATCCCGGACAACAAAAAAATCGTTTCAATGCATGACGATATGAGAAAAAGCATTTTAAGGAAAATAGCTTTTGAGGACGGTCTCGATTACGAAATCGCTTACAGGCCTAAGAAGGCAGCCCAGTATGGAACAGGGATTGACAAGATATTGAGAAAGAAGATTATAAAAGATACTGATTTGTCCGAATTTTTAGAATGATTTTAAATTCAATGTAAGTTATATGCAGTAGGATAGTATCATTTCAGGATGATTGCTGCAAAGTTTTCGAAAGCAGATACAATATATCAAATCAATTACAGGTAGCTAGGCTATCTCTTTTTTTATCTTTTTTTTACAATTCATCTTTACATTTATTAATGTTGAAAAACAAAATAATTATATTATTAATTAATTAAGGAGTTTTATATCATGACAATCGAAAAAGATGCAGAAGATATCATTGAAAAATTCTCAAAAATATTAGAAGATATTCCAGATTCAGATGAAACCTGGTACATTACTGATAATTTAAACTTAACACGTGACGATGAATCCCACGAAAAAAATCCTGAAAAAATATTGAGAAATGCTAGAATTGATAAAGACGGAAATCTAGTTGTTAAAAAAGCAGATTGGACAAATTAAAGTGATTTATATGAGGATGGACTTAGTCATAGAACTTTTAGATTCTCCAGGACAATTGATTAAAGCGTTAGAGCCAATCAGCAGTCTTGGAGCTAATTTAGTAACTGTTATCCATAAAAGGGACTACAAAAATGACAATGGTAACGTTCCGGTTCAGCTCACCATAGAAGGAGAACACGAAGACCTCAAAAATGTGGTTAACAGATTTGAAGAGTTAGGATTCACCATCATTGAAATGGATGGTGTTGTCAAAAAGGAAAAAATAACCACAATTTTCTTCGGCCACATTGTCGACCAGGACTTAAGGGACACTATGGATAGAATTAATGAAATTGATGGCGTTGTAATTGTTGCATTTGATATTAAATTGAATGGTGAAGAAAAATCCACCGCATTAATTAATATTGAAGCGGATATAGGTTTAAAACAAACAGTATTTAATAGAATTGCAGAAATTGCAGAGGAAAAGGAATTACTCGTAATTAATGAAGTTTAAGTGATGATTATTATGGATGAATGTAAAGTCATTATCATGGGATTTGGCTCAGTGGGCCAAGGTGTAGCCAACGCCCTTTCCATGAAGAGGGATTTGATTAAAGATAAAACTGGAGTCGACATTAAGGTTGTCGCTGCAGCAGATTCATCTTCATCTGCAATCTCACAAGATGGATTGGATGAAGAATTACTCGTAAAAACTAAAAAAGAAGAAGGAAAATTATCAGCATATCCTGAATTCGGATCTGATAAGAATGGTGCAGATGTTCTCGATGCTGTTGAATATGATTGTCTTATAGAAGCAACTCCTACAAATATTAAAGATGCAGAACCTGCATTATCATTAACACTCAAAGCATTTGAACAAGGAAAAGATGTTGTAACATCTAACAAGGGACACTTGGCACTCAAATTCAAAGAAGTTGTCGGTGCAGCTGAAGAAGCTGGCGTAGAATTCAAATATGAGGCTAGTGTCGGAGGTTCAATGCCTATTATCAATTTCACAAGGGATACATTGTCATCCTGTGAAATCAAATCAATCAAAGGTATCCTGAACGGTACCACAAATTATATTCTATCAAGAATGACCTCAGAAGGCTCTGAATATGAAGTCATCTTAAAAGAATCCCAGGAACTGGGAATTGCAGAAACCGACCCAACCCAAGATGTTGAAGGAATTGATGCAGCTTGTAAAACAGTAATTCTTGCAAATTCCTTATTAGGAATCGATGCAACATACAGTGACGTTAAGGTAGAAGGTATTTCAAACATCAACTCACAAGCTATTGAACTTGCTAAAAAAGACGATTACTTAATCAAGTTGATAGTTGAAGTATCTCCAGATAATCTACAAGTATCTCCACGTTTGGTCAAAAGGGGAAGCTCTTATGATGTAAGCGGAACATTGAACATGGCTACAATCAAAACAGATTTGGCTGATGAGGTATCTGTAATTGGACTTGGAGCAGGATCTCTTGAAACTGCTTCCGCGATGTTGACTGATTTAATTAGTATTTTGAAAAATAAAAACTAATTAAATATTTTTTTTACTTTTTTTTGATAACATGAAATACGTAATTTTTATTCCAGATGGGTCTAGCGACCTTCCACTAAAAGAAATTGATGGTAAAACTCCTTTGAAAGTAGCAAATACTCCAAACATTGACAAATTGGCCAAAGCAGGTTATGGTGGTTTAACCAATAATGTTCCTGACGGATACACTCCAGGTTCAGATGTGGCCAACATGAGTATTTTCGGATACAACCCTGCTGATTACTATACTGGCCGTGGACCGCTTGAAGCAGGAAGCATGGGAATCGATACAACTCCATGCGATGTGATATTCAGATGCAATACCATAATGGAAAAGGACGGAATGATGGAAGACTTCAATGCAGGTCACATCACCTCCGAAGAGGCTGAAGTATTGATTAATGGATTGAATGATTATTTCAAAGAGAAATATCCTGACTTTAAAGGTAAATTCTATCCGGGAATCAGCTACAGACATTTATTTGTATACTCCTGCGATTCTGTTGAAGATGCAGAGATACTTTCCAATCTAAAAACAATGCCTCCACACGATATCGCTAATGAAAAATTAGCGGACAACCTGTTTGGAGACTGTGAGCTTGCTCAGGAAATCCAATCAGTAATGTTTGAATCACAGGAATTCCTGAAAGACCATGAGGTAAATCAGAAAAGGGAAATCCCTGCAAACATGGTTTGGCTATGGGGACAAGGAGTAACACCTAAGTTGCCTGACTTCAAGGAAACTTACGGTCTTGATGCATCAGTAATCACCGGTGTGGACTTGCTTAAGGGAATTGGTGTATTTGCAGGAATGGAAGTCATTGATGTTCCTGGAGCTACCGGATTTTTCGACACTGACTATAAAGCTAAAGGCGAATATGGTATTGAGGCGCTTAAAAGGAATGATGTTTTGTTTATCCATATCGAAGCTCCTGATGAAGCGGGACATGCTCAACTTTTAGATGAAAAGATAAAAGCCATTGAAAGAATTGATGAATTCATTGTAGGGCCTATTTTAGACAGTCTAAAAGGCCAGGACTTCAAGGCAGCAATCTTGCCTGATCATCCGACTCCAATTGACATTGGAACTCACACCCGTGACGATGTGCCTATCATATGGTATTCCTCACTTAGAGAAGGGGATGAATGTGAATCATTTGATGAGGAAGGTGTCTTGAAAGGATCTGCTGAGAAAAAAGAAGGATACAAATTAATGCAAAGATTAATCGATGATGATTTTTAGATTGAGGGGGTAGTTATATGAAAGTAATTCTTGTTAACGGAAGTCCAAATAAAAATGGATGCACCTACACTGCACTTTGTGAAGTTGAAAAAACATTAAACGAAGCGGACATTGAAACTGAAATATTCTGGATTGGAACAAAACCAATCATAGGATGCACTGCATGCATGAAATGTAGGGAAAAAGGAAAATGTACCTTTGACAAAGATGTTGTAAATGAGTTCACAGAAAAGGCATATGAAGCTGATGGATTCATATTTGGTTCTCCTGTTTATTATGCAGGTGCAACCGGAGCAATCACTTCCTTTTTAGACAGAGCATTCTATTCAAGCTCACAGGGAAATGGTCTTGAGGCTTTTAAACATAAGCCTGCTTCTGTAATCTGCTCTGCAAGAAGGGGAGGAACCACTGCAACTTATGATCAGCTAAACAAGTATCTGGGAATTTCACAAATGCCGATAATCTCATCATTTTACTGGAACATGGTTCATGGAAACACTCCAGAAGAGGTAAAACAAGATTTAGAGGGTCTTGCTACCATGAGGCAATTGGGCAGAAACATGGCATTTTTCTTGAAATGTATTGAAGCTGGTAAAAAGGATGGTTTAACTCCTGAAGAGGAACCTAAAATAGCTTTTAACTTTATAAGATAACTTATGAATATATTCAAAACACCTGAAGGATATCTATACTCAAACAGGGCATTATTCTACTTGTTCATTCCTCTTTTAATTGAGTATGCCTTGGAGTTTTTCGTAGGTCTTGCAGATTCGATAATGGTTGCATCACTTGGAGAGGCTGCAATTTCAGGTGTTTCCCTTGTTGATTTTTTAATTCAACTTCTCATTTTTTCTTTTTCAGCACTTGCAACGGGTGGTGCTGTTGTGGCCGGTCAATACTTGGGTGACAATCAAATAGATAAGGCTCAAAATGCTTCCACACAGCTTGTTTGGTTTTCAGCATTATTGTCTGTAGCATTAATGATTTTAGTGCTTATATTGAGACAGTTCCTAATAGGCATTTTGTTTGGCCAGATTGAGGCAGACGTATGGCATAATGCCGAAGTTTATTTATACATTGTGGCACTGTCAATACCATTCATAGCAATATACAATTCCGGAGCTGCAATTTTCAGAACAACCAATGATGCATACTCGCCTATGAAAATAATGCTTGTCTGTGATGTTTTGAATGTAATTGGAAATGCATTTTGCATTTACTATTTGGGTTGGGACGTTCGTGGAGTGGCGATTCCGACAGTAATATCAAGAGTCGTTGCAGCGCTTGCAATAATTTACTTTGCAGCTGACGAGGATTATAAGCTACACATTAAAAGAACCTTGAGGCATAGATTTGACTTTAAGGTACTTAAGAAAGTTTTAAATGTAGGCATTCCCTACGGTATTGAAAACGGACTCTTTCAGTTAGGCAGAGTCCTGATTTTAAGCCTGGTTTCAACATTCGGAACAATGGCAATAGCAGCAAATTCAGTGGGATATGCTATTGGAATATTTTCAGTCTTGCCGGGCTTTGCAATCAACCTAGGATTGACTGCAATAATATCAAACTGCGTTGGAGCAAACGACTATGAGCAGGCCAGATATTATAACAAGAAATGCTTAATGATTGTTTATGTTTCACATCTTGCGATAAATCTTTTAATCTTTGCAGTCCTGCCATTGATTTTAGGCATCTACAATTTATCTGCCCAGACTGCTGCGATGGCAACTGAAATGATAATCTGGCATGGAATATTTGCAATTATAATCTGGCCATTGGCATTTACAGTTCCCGCCACATTCAGGGGAGCTGGTGATTCAAAATCAGTAATGTATATCAGTCTGATTGTAATGTTCACCTGCAGGATTGCCCTTTCATATGTAATAGCCGACTGGATGGGCATCGGAGTGTTTGGAACATGGATAGCAATGTTCATCGATTGGTTTGTAAGGGCAGGAATTTATATTTACAGATACTTCTCAAATAAATGGACAGAATATAGGGTGGTTTAATGGGTGATATTAAATACAAAAATACACATAAATTCAGTAAAAAAGAGCTTCAAGACTTGTTTCTATCCGTTGAATGGTCTTCAGGTCACTTTCCGGAAAAGCTAGTGATTGCAATGAAAAACTTCGACACGGTATTCTCCGCATGGGACGGAGATACTCTCGTAGGTATGGTTTGTGCAATGGATGACGGCATAATGAATGCATATGTCCATTATCTGTTGGTAAGGCCGGAATATCAATTGAAAGGTATCGGAAAGGAATTGGTTGAAAGAATTAAGAATCATTATAAGGATTACATGCGCATTGTGGTTGTTGCATATGATGCAGAACTCAAATTCTATGAATACTGCGGATTTGAAAAGGCGGATGATGCAAGCCCGATGTTCATTACAAAACTATGGACATAGGTGTTAAAATGGTATTGTTTAGAGGAGACATCAAGTGTAAAAGCTTACAGAGGAGAACATCAATCAGTGTGATTCTGCCCGCAGACAACATTCACTTTTTACAGGACTCAGAAGATATTGTTCCGCAGCCATACAGGACTTTATACCTTCTTCACGGATTGTATGGCAGCGATGACATATTTCTTGCAAACACTTCCATCCAGAAATTTGCAGAGGATAACGGAATAGCCATTGTGATTCCATGCGGCGAAAACAGCTTCTATGTTGATGATGAAAAAAGGCATGCTTATTATGGTGAATATGTTGGCCAGGAACTGCTGGACATCACAAGAAACATATTCCCTCTTTCCGACAAGCGGGAGGACACTTTCATTGCAGGATTTTCAATGGGGGGATACGGAGCAATCAGAAACGGGCTGAAGTATTCACAAAACTTTTCAAAAATCGGCATGATATCTGCGGCACTGATAACAGATGATATAGTTTCTTATGCTGATGATGACAATGTATTGCGTTCAAGGAGTTTTTATGAGTCAGTTTTCGGCGATTTGGATAAGGTTAAAAATTCGGATAAAGATCCAGAATACCTTATAGAAAACTGCGACAACATTCCGGACATTTTCATGGCTTGCGGCGTTGATGATTTTCTATACGATAAAAATGTCAGATTCAATGAGTTTTTAAGGTCTAAAGGTATCAAGGCGGAATTCATTGAGGCTCCCGGCGAGCACACATGGGAATTCAGCGATAAATTCATCAAGGAATTCATTAAAACAATAAATTTATAAACAACGTATTAACAATTTAATACTATATTCTTAAGGTGAGTCTATGAGAGAATGGCAAGTTGGTGACCCGATTGGTGACGGAAATGATATTGGAGTGCCCGATATACCTTATTTGGATTATTTAAAAGATAGGGATGATGATTATCAGGAATATGGGGGACGGGATTATAGTAGTGTCACTCATGACTATGAATATTGTATCAAAAGGGCAAGAGAATTTGCAGATATGGAAGAATATTATAAAGCAATTAATTATTATGATTTGGCATTGGAAAAGTCATATCATGATGAAGATGCATTAATCGGTAAGGCGGAATGCTTAGAGAAATTAGGTGAAAAAATTGAAGCTGGTGCATGCTATGCTATTTTAGGCAATTCTAAGGATTTCCATGATGAAGAGGAGCTTGCTATAAAATATTATAAAAAAGCAAGTGAATTAAACCCAAACGATGAAGAATCAATTGAAAAAGTGGCTAATTTCTTGAGAAATTTGGAAAGATATTCCGAGGCATTATCTTATTATGAACGTGTTCATAATGAGTTTAGGGATTTGAATATTGCAAGGTGTTATGAGGGTTTGGGAAACTACGCTGAAGCTATTCCGTATTTCGATAAAAATACTCGGGAATTTCCTTTTTCTGACGATATTTTGGATGAAAAGTGTGAATGCCTTATTAAATTTAACCGTAAGGATGAAGCCATAAACTGTTATAAGGAGTTCATTGATTTTTTAATGTCAGAGGAATGTTATGAACGTGCTATCGAAAGAATAGACCTGCTTTCAGAGATTATTCCTAATGATGAATTTATCGAAGATAGACGAAATAAATGTTTAAAAAACAAGGAAGAGCTAAATAAAAGACTTTCTAAGGTTTTAGAAGCTATTTCATCACATCATATGTATAACCCGAATGGTCTGGATGAAAATGATTTAAGGGGATTCATGGAATATGTTTCAGAAAAATCAGGAGAGTCTATTGAAGATATTTTAAGATGGTATTCTCTTCCTATGGATGATTCACTTAATTTTCAGGTTAAATGTAATGATATGCTTTATTATTCTCATTGGGTTTGTATTTTAAAGATGTATGGTTGTTATGATTAAATTAAGGAGGGATGTTTTATGTTGTGTCCGAATTGCGGAAATGAACTGGATGATGACAATTACTGCACCAACTGCATGGAATTTTTTGATGATACCTCTGATTTTGATGATGTGGATTATGATTCCATGGTAAATAATGGAAGCAGCATATGCTTGAACTGCACTTATTGGAGCGTAAGTCCGTATGGTTCCGCCTATGGGATGATTTGCAGAAGGGGATATCCCACCGATGGGCCTGGGGATTCCTGCGGAGACTTTGTGCAGTCCCATAAATTTGCAAATTATGGGGACAGCGGACAGTTCCAGTTTGATGAAACCGGAAGGGACATCTCAAATAAATTGTATCATTGGAAAAACAGTAGGTAATTAGATTAAAAATCCTTTTATGTTTAATTATCTTCTTCTTTTAATCTTATTTTTGATTTAATTTTCAACTAACAATGTTATTCATTTATCTTTTTTTTTAAATCAAGGTTATAATTCTAATTTTATGAGATGAATTAAATTTTTATATATCATGAAAAACTAAAGTTATAGTATAAGTAACGGAGAGGATTTTTCTGACAAAGTATATTATTATAACTGGTGGGGTAGTTAGTTCCATAGGTAAAGGTATCACATCCGCATCTATGGGTAGGATTTTAAGGTCATATGGTTTAAAGGTTTCAGCTATTAAAATAGACCCTTATTTGAACTGGGATTCTGGAACACTCAATCCATATCAACATGGTGAAGTGTTTGTAACTCATGATGGAATGGAAACAGACTTGGACCTTGGTCACTACGAAAGATTTTTGGATGTAGAGCTGGATGGAATGGCTAACATTACAACTGGTAAAGTTTATGAGTCTGTAATAGCTAAGGAAAGAGAAGGAGGATACTTAGGAGAATGTGTACAAGTCATTCCTCATATCACAAACAGAATCAAGGAAATGATTAGGGCTAATTCTGAAAGCGCCGATTATGATGTTGTCTTGGTTGAGCTTGGTGGTACTGTTGGAGATATTGAAAGCCAACCTTTCCTTGAAGCGTTAAGGCAACTTAGAAATGAGGAAGGAAGAGAAAACGTTATGTTTGTCCATGTTACATTTATTCCCTACCTAAATGCAGCTGGAGAATTCAAAACTAAACCTACTCAACACTCAACCAAAGAACTAAGAAGTGTCGGTATAAATCCTGATGTAATTGTATGCAGATCACAAGAGCACATAGATGATGCATTGCTTGGAAAAGTAGCTCACTTTTGTGATGTGGATGTAAACGCTGTTGTAAACACTCCCGATGCAGGCACAATCTATGAAGTGCCTTTGGTTTTAGAAGACAAGAACATCGGTGAATTCATTGTCAACAGAATAGGTCTTGATGTGGATCCTGATTCATCTAAATTAGATGAATGGAGAGAAATTGTAAAATCTCTGAAAACAACAGAACCTGAAGTAACCATAGGTATTGTCGGAAAATATGTGGAGCTTGAAGATTCTTATATCAGTATTCGTGAATCCCTTTTGCATGCGGCAGCAAGTGTTGGAGTTAAGGCCAAAATCAAATACCTAAGTTCTGATGTTGAAAAACTGGATGAAGATGAACTTAAAGACTTTGATGGTATCCTAATTCCAGGAGGATTTGGAGAACGTGGATTTGAAGGCAAGTTGGATGCAATTGACTATGCAATTGAAAATAACGTGCCTTTATTCGGAATCTGTCTTGGAATGCAATCCATGGTCACTCAATTTGCAAGAAGAAATGGATATCCTAATGCAAACAGTTCCGAATTCGATGACAATCTGGAATTCCCTGTTATTGACATGATGGAAGAGCAAAAGAAAATCAAGAACATGGGCGGAACAATGCGTTTAGGATCATATGACTGCAAGATTATTGAAGGAACCAAAACCTTTGAAGCTTATGGTGAAATAGATATTGAAGAACGTCACAGACACAGATATGAGTTCAACAATGATTTCAGGAAAGACTTGCAGGAAAAAGGTTTAATCATTTCAGGTACCAGTCCTGATGACTTTTTAGTTGAAATCGTTGAACTTCCAGATCATCCATGGGCTATTGGTTGTCAGTTCCATCCTGAATTTAAGTCAAGACCAAACAGGCCTCATCCATTATTTAAAGCATTTTTAGAAGCTATTAATGAGTTTTCTAAAAATTAATCTTTCTTTTTTTATTCAATTTTATATTTAAAAAACAATTTTACAAGTTTATTTTCTAACTAATTAATATAATTTGAAGTTAAATAGTATAATCATGAATTTTACTACTATATTTCTTATTCAAATTATTGTTACAATGTTATTTTCGATATTGGCGGCAATTTATGATGTTAAAAAAAATATTGTTCCGGATTCGTTGAACTTTTCTTTGATGGCATTTGGGCTGGTATCTAACCTGATTTTGTCATTGATTTCAAGTAACATTAAATTCATTTTAGCTTCAATTATTTCAATGGTTATCACATATGTCATAACTTATTTGCTTTGGAAATTGAATATGTGGGGTGGTGGCGATGTAAAACTTTTCACAGCTATTGCCACAGTCATACCGTCAGGCATCAATATCAACTTTTTGAATATATTTCCACAGCTGTCGATTTATCCATTTTCATTCAGTGTAGTTATAAACAGCATCTTGGTGTCATTCCCTTTTCTGGTCGTGTTCGTCACCCATCTGATTTTCAAAAATGAAATGTTCAAGGACAATATCGATTTTCTATTCAATATTTTTAATATCGAAAGTTTGCGATACATGGTCAATTCCACTTTAAATAGACTGATTCCCGTTAAAGATTTGAAGGAGGGAATGATTGTCAATGATTATTACTTCAACAATGAGCATATCATTGAACTGATTGATGATATTGACGGAAACTTAAAGGTATATAAATCAAATCGAGATGATTTCAAGTATTATTTCAAGTCCCAAAGTGCCGGGGGCATAACCGATAGGGAAATGTGGCAGCTAAAGATAATGAATGCACAGGATCTCATCTCGGATGACATCTCAATTAAGGTATCGTTTCCGTTCACTCCGGCAATTCTTTTTGGTTTAATAATTGCAGTTGTCTATGGGGATGTTATGATGCTGTTTGCAAAAAATCTATTTTTGGTGATTTAGATGGTTAAGGAAAACAGGGGCCAGATTTCCCTTGAATATATTTTGATATTCGCAATATCTCTTATAATCCTGATGGTGTTTACGCTGCCATTGGCAGAACAATCTATAAATAACACTCTTGACGTGTCAGATACTTTAGACGCAAAGAATTGCCTTTCAAAAATAGCTCAAGCAATTAAGCAGGTTTACAGTGAAGGTCATGGGTCAAAGCATACTGTCTATTTGAACGTCAACAAGAAGGTCAGGGTGGATATTTCAAGCGGTCATGTATCATGCAATTTGAAACTCAATGATAAATCAAATAAAAGGTTGGATGAGCATGTTCTATCAAGAATTAAAGACACTTCAATAACATTGGACAAGGGTGAAAATGTCTTAATTGTGGAATGGCCGGTAAATGGTGAAAACATGTTAATCTATAAACAATAATTCACAGTCCATAAAAAATTATTTTAACTATTATAATTTAAATATTAAGTAAGTAATTAAAGGACTGTGAATTTTTTATGGATATTATAACTACAATTATTTACATCGTTTTATTTATTATAATGATGGTATTTGTATTTTCAATTGGAATGTTGAGGCAATTCATGCCCAAGAGGGAAGTAATCCTTGTTCTAATTGTTGCTTTTTTAATCGGTGCAATTGGTGGGGCATTTTTCCTTGATCCAATCTATGATGAGCTGCCGAACGTTGTCAGCACGGTTGAAAGAAACATGCCAAACAACGAAGAAACATTATACCTTGATTTGTCCTCATCTATTGATATTAATGAATTGAAGAATAATTTGTCTTCAACTGAAGGATTCAAATCATTCAAGGAGGAATCAATTACGATTCCTATGTGGACGTTTAATGAACGGGAACACAATTACTTTGAGGAAATTGTCGGAAATATTGATTCCCATTATGGCGATTATAATGTGACCTCCTCTGAAATCAAGATTTCACTTCAAGAGAATTATACTTCTTCCGAGGCTTTAAAATCATTTTCCGATTGGTATAAATTAGTTTATGGAGATACAATATCATATGCACAGGTACATGCAGTGTTAGTAGTTGATTCTGCGTCTCTTGATACCTTTGAACATAATTTACTTGAAAGAGGCATTGTTGCAAGCAGCATTGAGGGACCTATTCAAGACAGCGTAAACAATACAAATTCATCAATGTTATCCAATACTGAGTTTACATTGGTTTGCGGAGGTATTGGTGTGATCGTTGCAATAATCGGAATTTACTTTGATTCTGTTGTTCCGGCATATAGACGATTTAATAAATTCTTAAATGAAAAACGTAAACGGTAATTTCATGAATGTTGCAATCTTATTTTCCGGTGGAAAAGATAGTACTATGGCATTATATCATGCCTTAGAAGCGAAAGAAGATGTCAGATATCTTCTTTCAATGAAATCTAGGAATGATGAATCATACATGTTTCATGTTCCTAACATTCACATTACTGACTTGCTGTCTCAGGCGCTTGATATTCCGATAATGTCAGTTGAAACTGATGGAATCAAGGAAGAGGAACTCAAAGACCTAAAAAAAGCATTTGTGGATTTAAAGCAATTAGGTGTTGAAGCAATTTACACTGGTGCTCTTTATTCAGTTTATCAAAAGTCAAGAATTGAAAAGCTATGTGATGAAGTCGGCTTGAAGGCAATCTCTCCATATTGGCATGTCGATGAATTGGAATACATGAGAAAAATAGTCTCTCTAGGTTTTGAGGTAATAATTTGTGGAGTTGCAGCCTGGGGATTGGACGAGTCCTGGCTGGGCAGGGTCATTGATGATAAAACAATTGACGAGCTTGTAAAACTCAATGAAAAGTATCAGGTCAACATTGCCTTTGAAGGAGGCGAAGCCGAAACATTGGCTGTTGATGGTCCTATTTTCAAAAAAAGGCTCAAAATTTTAAAAGATAAAAAAGAGTGGCACCTTGACAGTGGTGTTTATATTATCGAAGATGCAATTTTAGAAGATAAATGATTATAAATCAATTTCATCAAAATATTCATTAATTTTTTCATGACAACTTTCCAAATCGCTTTCATTAATGATTAGCTTGTCGGAAAGAGAAATAACGCTTCCGATACCGAACTCTAATTCCATTTCATCTCTAGCTTTGAATACATTATAATCGGTGGAGTCATCTTCTCTCATTCTTTTTTTCAGTCTTTCAAATCTCAATGAAGGATTTGCGAAAATGGAAAGGATTATGAAATTATCGAAATTTTCCTTAAACATCTCAACTTCATGATGGCTTCTGATGCCTTCGACCATTATGCTTTTTTCAAGGCCTTCATCTTGAAGCATTTTAATTTTTTTAATGGTTAATTCAGAAACGATATATTGTCCGAATTCTTCCCTTAAATTTTTAGCAGTTTCTTTTGTGGTTTCCCCTCTTTTTTTAGCTTCTTCGCGTATAATGTCTCCCATGCTTACAATCATTGCTCCCCTTTCGGCTGCAATTTCAGAAATTATACTTTTTCCAGATCCTGGCATGCCAGATATTCCCATCACTCTCATCATATTCACTCTTTTATTTTAATTTGTTCTAATGACTCTTTAAGATTTTCCTCGTTATCAAAATCATTAACAATGTCCAACAAGACTTTTCTGTCTTGGGTTTTTAAGTCTTCAGCTATTTTTGTCATAAATGGTATAGCTCTTACAATATTATCCATAATTGAAACGTCAGACATTTTAGATGTTCTTGAAAGTGGATTTAAATCAATTGTAATAATATTTTTCCCGGATTTCTTTAATATTTCTGCTCTGTCTCCGTCTTCAAGTGGAACTAAGACTGTATCTGCAGAATAAATTCCGGTTTTACTTGCGGTTGCTCTATTATTTTTTATATCATTAATATATTCAATATCATCATCAAGTGTTCCAAGTATGTTTTTGTAACCGTGATCTTTGTATAGTTGGGTTATCAATTTAACTCTTTCATCAGTTCTGTAGAAGAGATTGATTTCGATTTTTGCATCAACAGCATTGGCCAATTCTATGATTTCATCAATGGCTAATGCAGTAGCATTTCCATTAACGGAAATCACTGGATTATTTGATAAAAGAAGTGCTGCAACAGCAACGTACATTGCTCTTTTTGCAGGGTAGGTTGTTTTTTCGCCAATCAAATAGTCAAAGGCTTCTCCTCTACCATGTGCAATTAATGCAGAATCTGCCAAATATCCTATTTCTGCAGCTTTAACCATTTTATCTCTTAAAACTAATGATTCATAACGAGGGTGTGATTTTGGTATCATAGTTTAATCTCCTTATTTTAAATCAATTTTCATTTGAGCTAAATATCCTAAAAATGTTGTTATTGACAATGTTATTATAAGCATGGATGCAAAATGCAGAGGATACTCCTGAACCATCGGCACGGTATGTTGCGGGAAAATGAAAAAAACATAATCACAGATTACATCCACAATGACAAATATTAATCCGCCTAAAAAACCTTCAATAACCTCATTTCTTTCTATTGAACGAATGTATAGTATTCCGAAGAATCCGGTTACAATAATTATGATTATAGGTACTACTATGTTAATATTAGGGAGATTATCTGTAAAAATTGGATTAAGAATTGTTGAAAGGATATATGTTATCAACCAGATGAGTATCCCATATATTATTGCTAATTTGATTTTCATAGTAAAACCCTAAAGATAATTATTAATATTTTTAGTTTAAAAATCATATAAAGTTTACTAAGTTGATTTTAAGTTAAAATTTTTATTTAGTATAAATTGTATTAAAAAATAGGTTTTGGGATGTTAGGTAGTTAAGTAACTACCTAACAACTTGTTTTAACAAGCTTTTAGAGAAATGAATTTTAAAATTTGGCTGTTTAATCTATCTCTCTGGCTACTTTGTAGCCAATTATATTATTTGATGTTTACTTATATATAAATGTTATGTATAATTTAGAAAAAGTCAAGTATACTTTATTAAAAAACTATATATTAGTAAATTTATAAAGTTTAATTGAATGACAGAAGATTATTTTATGGAAGAATATTTCAGAAATGCATTATCCGACTCTATTCGTACTTCTAATCCAACTGATAATGTCAAACGAAAAGAAAAAAGACTATCAAGTTCATATTATAAAGATTTGAAAGAAAAACTCTTAATTGAATATGAGAATAAGTCTTTAGATGATGTGATGGATTGCAAAATCAAAAATACTTCCTGCGGTGATGCTTTAAAGATAACTACAAAAGAAAAAATCAGTTTCAATATTGAAGACAATGATTTTAGAAACCAGATCAACAATAATCTTAAGTTGCTTCCAAGAATCGGCCTTAAAACAGAGCAGAACCTTAAAAGCCAAGGTTACACCACAATAGAATCGTTAAAAGACCATGATAAATACTCAAATGTAGCATCTAAATTTCTGGATGAAATCGATGACATGTCATTTAGGGAAATTGTGGATGTATTGGATAATAACAGGTATTCTAAAAAGTGCAGAGATAATCTGCTTAAATGTATAAGCTTGACTGATATTGAAAACTTCAAGTTTATGGATATTGAAACTAAGGGATTATCCAACGTTCCCATAATATTGATTGGTGTTGCTGAAATTAAGGGGGACAATATAATTGCATCACAATACTTTTTAAGGAATTATGTCGAAGAACCGAATATTATTGAAGCATACCTGTCACATTTGGATGATGATTCTGTTCACGTCACTTTCAATGGCAAAAGCTTTGATGTGCCGTTCATTAAAAACAGGTGCCTATGCAATGACATTAATCCTGAATTGGATTTGCCTCATCTTGATTTGATGTATTTTGCAAAAAATCTATGGAGGGATTCTCTTCCGAATTGCCAACTTCAGACAATAGAACGTGAAGTATTTGGAATAACACGTCAGGATGATGTTCCGGGCCAGTACATTCCAGGTTATTATGATACTTATTTACTAGAGGACAATATCGGACCGGTTGTTCCAATCATTGAACATAACTGCCAGGATATTATTTCACTTGCCAGCTTTTTAGATAAAATGTATGAGGATGTAAATTAAAATGGGTTTATTTGACAGATTTAAAAAGAATGATAAAAAGGAAAAAAAGGAAATTAAAATTCCCGAAAATCCTGAAATTGATGAAGATCAATTGCTATTGAAGAAAATAGCCACAACCGATAAGGACAGGTATAAAAGGGCTGAAGCTGCCGATAAAATCACTAATCAATTTGTAGCGCTTGACATGTCTAAGACTGTAAAGGATAGGGCTATCAGATTAATTGCCATCAATAAAGTAAAGGATGAGGATTTATTGAGAGATGCTGCTTTAAACTCTCAATTTTTTGATGTGAGAAGCTTTGCATGGGAAAGGTTAGGTGAAAATAATAAATCCATTGCTGAAATCGTCATTAATACAAAAAAGAATCCTCATGTTGATGATATATTTAACAAGGTGGTTGATGAGGAAACCCTGAAATGGATTGCGATTGAGGCTGACGATAAAAGATACAGAACACAGGCTATAGAAAAAATCGATTCCGCTGACATATTGTATGATTTGGTTTTCGAGTCTAAGGACAAGTCTATCCGAAGGGCTGCAGTTTTAAAGGACTCATTTGTCAGCGAGGATGTCCTTAAAAAAGTTGCAATAGAAGATAAGGATGAAGATGTGAAGAAAGCGGCAATAAACAAGATTAAAAATGAGGACAACTTAGCGCAGATTGCTCAGAATGAGGACAACGCAAAGATAAGGTCATTAATATTTGACAAAATCACAGACCCTGAAATTCTCAAAAGCATTGTTTTGAATTCTCAAAAGTCTGATGTTCGCCTTGACTTGGTTTCCAAATTGGATGATGAGGAGCTATTGTCACAAATAGCATGCAACGATTCTGATAAAATCGTTAGAAGTGAAGCCGTTAAAAAAATTAAAGATGAATCTGTCCTGGAGGACATTCTTTCATCTGAAGAGGACAGGTTTGTGAGGCAAATTGCTGTTAATAACATTACCAATCCCCAATTATTGACTAAAATTGCCATTGAGGATGAGGATCAATTCGTAAGAAATCATGCAATATCAAATCCTGCATTAGTCGATGAAAAGGATTTCGAATACATTGCAATTAACTCAACGGATGAAGAAATAGCAAAAGAAGCATTAACTCATATTTCCAGCGAAAAATCATTCATTGAAATATTGAAGAATGCAAAACTTTCAGTAATTAGAAAATCAACATTGGACAATATTTCCGATTTGGAAACATTGATACGTATTGTTCTTGCAAATGAGGATGAAGAATTTTCCCTTAAGGCATTGAATAAGATTAAAGTGGAAAAATGCTTAATGAAAATTTATGAACAGGGAATATCTGAAAATATTTCAGTCAGAGCAATATCTTTAATAAAAGACCAAAATTACCTTGTCGATGTTGTTAAAAATGATGATTCCTGGAGAGTCAGGGAAGCGGCCGCTAAAAAAATAATAAGTAAAAAGGTATTAAGGGAAGTTTCAAACAACGATGAGAATGAATACGTAAGAAATGTTGCTAAAAAGAGAATGAATTTATAAATAAAATTCAGGCTCTTTTCTTTCGCTGTTTGCTTTCTCAAATTCTGGTTTTTTGCCTTCAAAAGCATCTCCTGTAAACATACGTGCATCTTCAGGACAAATTGAAATACATGCTGTACATCTGGAGCATAAGTCTAAATCTGTATCAACTGGGTCATCATCAGGAATAGCATGTTCCGGACAGATTGAAACGCAGTCATAACAGAATGCGCAGAGTGTTTCATCACAGCTTACAACAAATGGTAGCTGCTTGTAGTCAACATAAGGTCTGTTTCCAGGAATTTCACTGTTTAAGCTTTCATTTGACTCGATTTTTTCCTGACATTTTTCGGCAAACTCATTTATTTTTTCAATGTCTGAACTGTCAGGCCTTCCAACTGCAACGCCACTGAATATGGAGTGGTGGCTAATTGTGGATGCGGCTGCAATCACATTGAAACTGTTCTCTTTTAAAACGTCAACCAACTCAAGCAATGAATCGGTTACATGGGCATTTCCATAGTTTACGACAGCTATTGCTGGGGTGTCGTTTCCTTTTAACTTTTCCAATCTGTCTCTTGCGCTTTTAGGAATTCTTCCTGCAAAAACTGGCATTCCAACGATTGCAATGTCATCGGATGAAAACTCCTTTTGTGAGTTGAAATTCAATAAGTCGTAATTTTCTTGATTGCCTTCGAAATTACCCGCCATTTGGTCAACAACTTTCTTGGTTGTGCCTGACGGGCTAAAATATATTTTCACTACATTTGACATACTCTCACCTATTAAATGTTTAATCTGTTTCCATTTATGTTTTGAATATTAATTTCAACATTTAACTAATTAATATATAATAGAAACTATTTAATATAATTAAACTTATAAAATATTTTGGTGATACGATGGAATTAATGAGAGAGTTATCCTTGGCACCAGGTGTATCTGGTAGTGAAGAGGAAATTGCTAAAATTATTACACGTGAATTAAAAGATGTAGCTGATAAAATTGAAACTGACAGTATGGGAAACTTGATTGCAACTAAAAAAGGTGAAAAAAAGGCTCCTACTGTAATGTTAGCATCTCACATGGATGAAATTGGTTTAATGGTGAGATACATTGATGATAACGGTTTTATTAAATTCTCAAACATAGGTGGAATCAATGACCAAATGTTAATGAACCAGACTGTAACTGTCCACTCCTCAGTTGGAGAACCTGTTGTAGGTGTAATCGGTTCAAAACCACCTCACGTAACAACTCCTGAAGAAAGAAATAAAGTTGTTAAAGCTACTGACATGTTTATTGATATTGGTGCAAAGGACAAAGAAGAAGCAGAAAAAATGGTTAGAATTGGAGACAAGATGACCTTCAATGCACTCTTCGAAGAATATCCTAATAACCTAATCATGGGTAAGGCATTGGACAATCGTGTAGGCTGTTATGTAATGATGGAAGTTTTAAAAAGAGTCAACACAAGAGCTACTGTTTACGGTGTAGGTACAGTCCAAGAGGAAGTTGGCCTTAAAGGGGCTAAAACTTCAGCATTCAAATTAAACCCTGACTTAGCTATTGCACTTGATGTAACATTATCCGGTGATCATCCTGGAATCAAGCCTGAAGAGGCACCTGTGGTAATGGGTAAAGGTCCCGCTATTATCTTGGCGGATGCAAGTGGAAGAGGTATTTTAACCCAGCAATCCGTAAAGGACATGCTCATTAAGGCCGGAGATGAAAACGATATTCCATATCAATTGGAAGTAAGTGATGGCGGAACCACTGACGGAACTGCAATTCACTTGACTCGTGAAGGAATTCCAACTGGTGTTTTATCAGTTCCTACTCGTTACATCCACACTCCTGTAAGTGTATGCAGTATGGATGATATTGAATCAACTATTCAATTGATTACTGAAGCTATAAACAATTTATAAATCATATTATAATATACTTTTCAAATGCTCTATCACAATATCAAATAATAAGGAGTATGAAAAGTATGAACATGAATAATGACACCATTATAGACGAATTTGTAAAAGCAAGGCGATTAAAAAAAGGTACTGCAGAACAGTACCAAATCGCTTTAAACTTTTATTCTAAATTCCAAGAAAAACCATTATCCGAACTATTATCCGAAGCAGATGCTGAAGAAGAACAAGGTATACGCTGGAAAAACCGCAAACTAAAACAACGTTTACTTAAATATAGGAACTACTTATATGAAAAGTATGTTAAAAGCACAGCAGACCTCAAATTCGCATTAATCAAAACTTTTTATAAACATTATGAAATAGAAATACATGATTTACCAACACTAAACAAGAAAAATATCAAATTATCCATCCCATTAAAATTTAAAGACTTGCCTGATAAAGAATTAATCAAAAAAGCATTAAAAATTGCAAATCCATTAATGCGTGCAATAATACTTTTCATGTCAAGCAGTGGTTGTGCCAGAGCAGAAACTTTAAGTCTATCTGTGCAGGATTATATTGATGCGACACGTGAATATCATAACACCAATGATATTTCTGAAGCTGTAAGAATCATGCATGACCAGGATATTGTACCTACCTTTTACTTGAAAAGAATCAAAACTAACAAATATTATTTTACTTTCTGCAGTCCTGAAGCAAACCGTGAAATAATTAATTATCTTTTGTTGCGTGAAGATTTAGACAATGATAAACTCAGTGAAACCCAATTGTTTAAATGTAACACAGCATATTTTGAAAGGCATTTTGCAAAAATCAACAATACCTTAAACTTAGGAAAAATAGGGGCTCATAATAAATTTAAAAGCCATATTTTAAGAAAGTTTCATGCGACCAACTTGTATAATGATAAGATGAGTCTTGAAGAAATTGATGCCCTGCAGGGTAGATCTAAAGAAGCAACCCACTCATCATATTTCACTGAAGACCCAACTAAATTAAAGGAGAAATACATCCAACACTTGGATTGTCTGACAATAAATATGGATGTAAATCAATTAGATATTAAAAGTCCAGAGTTTGTCCAACTTGAAAATGAGAATACAACTTTAAAATCTGAATTGGGTAAGATGGATGATATATTGGCTAGGTTATCTAAACTTGAAGGGAAAAATTAAAAAAATAGATTTTTATAATAAGAAAATTAAAAATAAATATTAATTAACTACAATTATCATTACATCATAAAATTTCAGTTTATTGTAATTTTTTTAGTTTAAAAAAAAATAAGGGATTAAAATGAGTACTGAGATACTTAATGTCAATACAAAATGGCTTAAATGGGCCAGAACATCTGTTAAGTATGAAAAAGATGATGTTGCTAGTAAATTAAATGTTAATCCTGAAAAGATTACTGAATGGGAAGAAACAGGTAAATTAACTCAAAATGAATTAATGGCATTGTCTGATATTTATGAAGTTTCTCCTTACACTTTTTTTGATGGTAACGACCCAGTTTACGATAAAGAAATCCCTGACTTTAGAACAATCAACAGTAAAAAAATTAAAATTACCCCAGAAATAATGTTTGAATTAAGAAGAGCAAAAGACAATAGGAATACTTTACTTAATTTTGAAGATGAATTTGATGATTTTGAATTTCCATTATTTTCTTCAAATACTATTGAATCTGATGATCCAATGATTGTCGCTGATAAGATTAGACATCTTTTAAATATTGGGAGCAGATCAGACCTCAATAAGAAATTAGAGTATTGGATTAAATTAATTGAAGCTTTAGGAATTTTAGTTTTTGAGTTTTATGATATAGATCCGAAACAATTAAGAGGTTATGCATTATATTATGATAAATTACCAATTATTGGAATTAACCATAAAGAATCAGATAATGCTAAAAAATTTACTTTATTCCATGAATTAACTCATTTAATCCTTAAAAAAGAAGGAATAAGCAATATAAATGAATATTCATTTGCTAATAATGATGAATCATATTGTAATAAAGTAGCGGCTGAAGTATTAGTACCTAATAAATTATTCCGAAATTATATTAATGATAATTCTTCTTTTAAAAGATTTAGAACCAAAGATATAGAAGTATTATCTCAAAGATTCCATGTTAGTAAACATGTTATAGTTAGAAGAGCATTAGACTTGGGATTTATTAATTCTAATGATTATAATGATAGAATAAATGAATTTAATAAATATATTAATCCTCCAAAAAAGAAGAATTTGAATAAAAGAAGTAATAATAAATCACAATCTAAAAATGATAATAAACCAAAAAGTTCGGATAAAGGACTTCATAATAAAGCAAAAGTGGCTTTAAGAAAAAACGGAAATTATTTCACAAGTTTATTAATCAAAGCATATGATGAAGAATTAATAACTGATATTGATGTAGCTTTAGAATTAAAAGTTTCTCTTGAAGTAATGTCCAAAATTATGAGTATAATTGAAAAGGAGGATTTATATGTATTCTCCTAAGTATGTAGTCGACACCAATATTATTTTAGCTAGAACCAATCATAGAGAGTATGATGAAACAGTTTTCCCAATACATTGGGAAAATTTTGATAAACTAGTTGATGACGGCACAATAATATCGATTGAACCAGTAAAAGAAGAAATCGAAGATTTAGTCGAAAAGAATACATATAATGAGGAAATATTAACATGGGTAAAAAATCATTCTCAAATGTTTAAGTTGCCAACAGATAATAAATACATGGAAGAAACAAAAAACATTAAAAATAAATTGCCTGGTTACTTTGAACATTATGAAAAAAAATCAAATGCAGATGCCTATTTAGTTGTTTATGCTAAAGCTTATGATTTAATTCTAGTTACACAAGAAACTCCCAATAAGAAAGAGCCTAAACCTAATAAATTTAAAAAACTTAAAATTCCAACAGCATGTAAAAAATTAGGAGGATATTATCGATGCGGATTAGATGTGACTTCCGATATTGATCCAAATCAAACTCAGTTTCAATGTATTGATTTTGTTGAATTGGTTAAGAGAGAAAAATTAAACCAAAAGTAATTTTTTTATAGGTATTTATTATTTTTAATTTATTTTTTATTACTGTTTTTTAGAGGAATTTTATTGTTTTCGTGTTTGTGTTTTTAATCAATTTTTTAGCTTATTGTTTGTTTGTTTGTCGACAAGAATCTGCAAAAATGCATGCCGTAAAGTTTAATATAACATTGTAAAAAATAAACATTGTTTAATTTATTTAAAAAGAAATATTTAAATATACAATCGTCACATACTATAAAACAGAGTTTGATATTGTAAAATATAAAATAAATTTACAACAGAAAAAAATTCACCATGACAGATAAAAACAATACACGATACCTATTCGCAGATTATGATGAACACCGAAAAGCACCCATTCCCAGACTAATCTGGAAAGATCATCACACCAGTTGGGACAGAACCTACTATGACTTCGGCCACTATGGGGGGCTAGGTGCTGAAGGACATCATAACTACAAAGCAAGATATCCAATGAAGTAAGTAAAACTTTACAAATATTTAATATAATTTAAATATAAAAATAATCAATGAAATTGCACTGGAGATAATCTATGGGAAAGGACAAACTACCTGAATTCGATGAAAGAGGATGTTTACCTGAAGGAATATACAATCCTTCTGTGGAAGATTTCATGGAACGATTTGTAGAAGTAACAGAACGCAGAAAAGAACTATTCGGAAAATATCAACAATTCACAAAGCTATGCAATGAAGCAAAAGGAATTGAAGAACATTATTTAGATGGAAGTTATGTTAGAAATAAAGAAAAACCAGGAGATATAGATTTATTAATAACTTTCATTGAAAAAGATGTACTTGATGAAGATGGATTGCCTAATGATTATGCAAAAATCATATTTAATCAACCAAGAATGAAATTTGAATATGAAATACATGTTTTTTATGCAAAGATTACTGATGAATCTGATTCTGATGAAGAAAAAGAGCATTGGGAAAATTATAAGAATTCATTTTTAAGTTGGTGGGGAAATCATACAATTGATAGAGAAAATAACATAATAGATGATAAAAAGAAGGGATTCATAGTTTTCAATAAAGATGACCTTCAAAAAATAGAGGCATGGTAACTATGGTAAAAAATAACCATAAATCTATTAAACAAGAACTTGAAGAAGTACAAAGATTAATTTTAGAAAATCAATTTCTACAAGAAAAATATCCTGAAAGGAAATTTGGATTGGAATTAGGTTTACAATCTCTCAAAGACTTAGAATCTGAAATGTTTGAAGCATTAAAACAAGAAAAGTTAAATCAAAAACTTGAAGTTTATGAAATTCATCTTATCGGATCTTTAGTTAATGCGGGATCTATGCCAATGGAGGAATACGGGAAGTTTTTAATCAATAGTCAAAAATTAATTACTTCTTTGGCTGATAAGCCATTAAGTGTTAATGGGGCGCATTCTAAAGAACTTCAAAATGAAACAGAATTAGAGGTTTATGCCCATTGTTCAGGTTCATTAAAAATAATGTTAATCTCCAAACAATCTAAACTAGATAATGATGAACTGGATAGTTCGATTAATAAGGCATTTATAAAATTAAATGAACTTGTAAATTATGAAGGGAACATTTCAGAATTAGGTGAAAAAGAGGATATAGGTAAAAGGCAAATTTTGGATTATAAAAATTTAATGGGTTCATTATCTTCAATGAATTTAGACATGGAAATTAAAAAACCTATGAAAGATAAACCTGATGAAGTGTTATGTAATATTGATGTAAGAAAAGCATATAAAATGTTTAGATTAATCGATGAAAAACCGAAATCTGAAGAGATAATCAATCAAGTCACAGGTATTGTTAAAGCTGTTGATTTAGAAAAATATAAATTTAAAATTGAGTCAAAATTTGGTGATAAAACTGAGATTATCACTAGTGGGTTTAATGAAAAATATGAAGAATTTATGGTGGATAATTTCAATAAAGAAATCACTGTCGAACTTAGAAATACTACTGAAAAGTTTATTGATAGAAATCCGAATAGCACATATGAATTGGCCAATATAATTGATTAATGAAAAAAATTAGTATTATATTATGTGTAACTTTTGTTGAGGGTCGTGTGGAGTTAATGATTATGGGTTTATTGGATCAATTGAAAAAACGAGAAGAAGTTCAATACACTAAAATGCAGAATAAAGATTATTATTTTAGTGAAGAATCCGGAGTTAAAGGTAGGCAACTTTATCAGGATAAGAAAGAGTATGTTAAAAATAACCCTAAAGATTATGAGATTGTTGCTGCACAAATGTTTCAAGTACTCTGGGATTATGTCGATGAATTACCATCTGAAGAAAGGAGAATATATACTTTAACTGGTAAAGGCAAGTATTATGAGGATTTGGGGGAGTATGAAAAAGCAATATCCTATTATCAGGAAGCTGATGATTTAACTATGGATGTATGTGGTAATGATATTAAGAAGTTAATTGCTGAAAATGGTCCTGGGGATTATTTATATTGTGCTAAAATAAGGCAAAGGATTCGTGTTTGTCAAAAACCATTGATTAAAAAGTTAGAAATTGAAGCAAAGGAATTGGAGAAAACTAATCCTCGTGAAGCAATTAAGATTTATAAAGAATTGAATAAACTAAAACCAAATTTAAAGAAATATAATAAAAGAATTGAGGTTTGTGAAAATAAAATTTAATATGTGATTAAATTTAAAAATAATATAAGATATGTAACAATTATTGTAGAGGGTCGTGGGAGTGGCAGCTCCTCGCCTCTACTCAGGTTACATAAAAAACAGACTACCAGAAGGGATAGTATGAATTTCGTAACCATTAATAATTTATGGTTAAAATGCTATTTAAAGTTTTTATAAAAATAGTCGTAGAAGAATTTTTAGAGGAGAAAAAAAGTAGTTAAGAACATAAACGATAATAAAAATAATATAAAATATGTAACATTTGTGTTTAAGAATAGGCTCAAACAATGCGCCAACATCTAACCTATTCAAAAAACACTGGTTACATAAAAAACAGACTACCTGAGAGGATAGAATGATTATAGTAACCATTAATAATTTATGGTTAAAATGCTATTTAAAGTTTTATAAAATAGTCCCAGTCAAAATGGGAGGTTCATATGTATTAGCGATAGCTTTAAACAAATTATGTGGTGTTATTTTTAGTAAAAAAATAAATAAATGTACTTATCATTCTACTTT
>Ga0256404_1001375_pt1 | contig 59244 bp, 56 predicted proteins | sample RumenRJG_01DNA_FD_185990 | JGI IMG/M metagenome (GOLD analysis project Ga0256404, IMG submission 185990) | Bovine rumen microbial communities from Lethbridge, Alberta, Canada - RJG_01 | ecosystem: Host-associated > Mammals > Digestive system > Stomach > Rumen | place: Canada: Alberta | collected... | reverse complement strand
GACTGGTCGATCCTTTAGCGTATTATCTGAGTTAATACTTGACTCTACGTTGATGTAGCGCCGTATACGAGAACCGTATGTACGGTGCAACGGGAGGGTGATGGGAAACCATCACTCTACCCTATTTCAGAAGGGCAAAAATCGGCCGATAGCGCGAAATTGCTAAATTGTGTAAATTTCAGGTGCGGCAGGACTGTTTTTTCCTTGCTGCAATGTTTCACGTGAAACATCAGCACTTGGCATTGAACTTTTGCAGCAGTTCGTCCGCAAAGCGGCGTGCTCCGTCCATCGCTTCTTCCGTCTGCATGTCGCAGATCCCGTCGATGTCGCGCACGGAATAGCGGCCGAGATAATCCCAATGGCAATGTTTGCACAGGCGCCGGATGCCTGTTTCAAAGGGCTCGTTCGCGTATTCATCCTTATAACCATGCGTGGTGAGCAAAGCGACGGAAAGCCTTGGAATCAGCTGACCCTGACCACTTCCATAATACTTGTTCAGCCCATAATGCCGGTCCATCAGCGCCTTCATTTCCGCTGTGCAATACCAGCTGTAGATCGGCGTGGCCAGAACCAGAAGATCCGCTTCTCCTGCGCGCATCCATACCGCTTCCGCGTCGTCCTTCTGCACGCAGCCGTACTCGCCGGAAACGTTCTGGCAGGCATAGCAGCCGAGGCAAGGTCTGACCTTATAGTCCTTCAGGAAGATGTCATCGATCTCTGCGCCAAGCTGCAGCAGTCTCTCGCGGAAGGGCTTTAACAGTTCCGCCGTGTTACCGTTTCTTCTGGGGCTTCCGTTTATGATACAAACTTTCATAGTAATACCTCCGGGACGCTTCTATTATACAGAAAGCAACCCTGGGGAAGCAAGCGCGGTTTCGTACGGCACACACTTTATCGTTCGTTTTCTGCAACGTTCAGGTCGAAAAACAGAATGTTTTTCATTCCCATAAACCATTGTAATTTCAGCCTTCTGCGCGTTTGTTTCACGTGAAACAGAATCCGTTTACGCGAGGATCTTCAGGCCTGCGATCCCTCCCGCGATCAGCAGGATGCAGACCACCTGCGGGAAGGAAAGCGTCTCTTTAAACAGCAGCACGCCGAGCACCGTCGTACCGATGATGCCCATGCCGGTCCACATGGCGTAAGCCGTCCCCAAAGGGAGCTTCTTCAACGCCAGCGCCAGGAAGACGGCGCTCAGGATATACGTGACGGCGGTGAGGGCAGACGGTCCCAGTTTGGAAAACCCTTCCGAATACTTCATGGCGACAGCCCAGGTGATCTCCAGGCTCCCCGCGATCAGCAGCATGATCCACTGCATTTCGATAAACCTCCAAAAAAACAAGCCCGGCTGCGCCGCATCTTCTAAGGCCTAACGATGCGGTGGACCGTGCTCAACACTACTGCCCGGCGGCAGTCTGATATCAGGGTCAATTGTACAGAAAAGACCTGCGGTTGTCAACCGCAGCACAGCAAAATTCCGTAAAATCTTTGGCGGCAGAAAACCATTGAAATTTCAACATTTTATAAAATTGTTTCACGTGAAACCGCAAATAATAATAGCACTGTTTCCGGGGATATAGTATAATACTTTCAGACAAAGAATACTCACGAAATATTCAGGGGGAATTTAACAGAATATGGGAAAAGCAATCGCAATTTTCAATCAGAAAGGCGGCGTCGGCAAGACGACCACGAACATCAATCTAGCTGCCTGCCTGGCGATGCGGAATAAAAAGATCCTGGTGCTGGACATCGACCCTCAGGGGAACACCACCAGCGGCCTGGGCATCGCCAAGAGAGGGCTGAAGTACACCAGCTACGACCTGTTCGTCGGCGAGGAACTGAACGCTGCCAACACCATCATCCATACGAACTTCAAGAACCTGGACATCATCCCGGCCAGCGTGGATCTGGCGGGAGCGGAGATCGAGCTCGTAAAGATCCAGGGCCGCGAAAGACGCCTTAAGATGGCGCTGGACCAGGTGAGAGACAGCTACGATTACATCTTTATCGACTGCCCGCCATCCCTTGGATTATTAACGCTCAATGCCCTTACGGCCGTAGACAGCGTGCTCATTCCGATCCAGTGCGAATTCTACGCGCTGGAAGGGGTCAGCCAGCTGGTCTCCACCGTAGACCTCGTGCGCAAGAGCCTTAATCCGAAACTGCGCATCGAAGGGGTCATCCTGTCCATGTTCGACGGCAGAACGAACCTGTCGCTGCAGGTGGTGGAAGAGGTCAAGCGCTATTTCGGCAGCAAACTGTATTCCACCGTTATCCCCAGAAACGTAAGACTTGCGGAAGCGCCCAGCTACGGACTTCCCATTACGTCCTACGACCCCCGCTCCAAGGGAGCCAAGGCGTATCAGGCGTTCGCGGATGAATTTTTGAGCACGGAGGCAAGAAATGGCTAAGAAACCCGGAGGTCTCGGCAGAGGCCTGAGTTCGCTTTTCGGGGATATGGAAGTGGATCTGTCCGTTCTGGACCCTGCAGAGATCTCCATCGATCCTGCGGCGGCAGAGACGGAAAAAAAGCCTGCGGCGAAAAAGCCCGCAAAAAAGGCGGAAAAGAAGGAAAAACCGGCGGATGCGGCTGCGGAAAACGTGGTCTTCATCAGTCTGGACGACATCCGGCCCAACAGCGCACAGCCCCGCAAGGTCTTCGATCAGGAAGCCCTGCAGGATCTGGCGTCCTCCATCCGCGAGCACGGCGTCATTCAACCCGTGCTGCTTCGTCCTGCGAAGAACGGCTACGAGCTGGTGGCAGGCGAACGCCGCTGGCGTGCAGCCCGTCTGGCGGGGCTCAAGCAGGTGCCGGCCATCGTGCGCAGCCTGGATGACCGGCAGAACATGTTTTACGCGCTCATCGAGAACATGCAGCGGGAAGACCTCAACAGTATCGAGGAAGCCCGGGGCATGGAGGAGATGATGACCGCCTTCGGCCTCAACCAGGAGGAGACGGCAAAGGCTGTGGGAAAATCCCGCTCCTATGTGGCGAATGCGCTCAGACTTCTGCGCCTTCCCGAGGAGATCCAGGACTTCGTGATGAACGGACAGCTGTCTGCGGGTCACGCAAGGGCCATCGCCGGCCTGGAAGGAGAGACCCTGCAGATGCAGGCCGCGCTCAAATGCGTGGAAAACGGCTGGTCCGTGCGCCAGGTGGAAGGCTACACCGGCGAGGTGAAAAAGCCCGCAAAGCGCAGAAAATCAAGGGTCTCCGGGAAAAACAAAGACCGGGAGCTGGCAGCCGTGGAACAGCAGATGACGGAATCGCTGGGCACGAAAGTGCGCATCAACGGCACGGAGAAGAAGGGCAAGTTGGAGCTGGAATATTACAGCCGCGGCGAGCTGGAGAGGCTCGTCGAGATCCTGTCCGGCGTCTAAAAACATTTTTTGGAGGTTCCTGGGCGGCCCGGCATATCCGCTCGGGGCAACACTCCTCGCTGCGCTCGTGCGTTTGCGATTGCCCCTCGCAGACATGCCGGCTCCGCCCGGAATAACACAATGCACCTGCCTCTCTGTGTTGTGTATCTTGAAAAACGCCGAGGGGTGGCGCCCAAAGAGGCTCATCGAGCGACTGAGCGGGCGCCGCGACAACCGAGTCTGCTCCCGTCGCGGCCAAGCGAATGAGCGAAGATGAGGATGTGTTGGGCGACAGGACCCCGAGGCGAATACATGGTAATAATGCTATAACACATGGAAATCAAGAACTTAGGAAAATACGATATCGTCGTGATCGGGGCCGGCCACGCGGGATGCGAGGCGGCCCTCGCTGCATCCAGGATGGGAAAGAAGACCCTGGTGCTGTCGATCAACCTGGAGGCGGTGGCTAACATGTTCTGCAATCCCGCCATCGGCGGCACCGGCAAGGGCCATCTCGTGCGGGAGATCGACGCGCTGGGCGGCGAAATGGGGCTTTGCATCGACAAGACCTTCATCCAGAGCCGTATGCTCAACACCGCCAAAGGTCCCGCAGTCCATTCCCTGCGGGCGCAGGCGGACAAAGTGCGCTATCACGACGAGATGAAGCATACGCTGGAGCTGCAGGAAAACTTGCTGCTTCGTCAGGGCGAAGCCATCGACATCGACTTCGGCCAGCTGGACGTGCCGGGCTTAGGCGTATCGCAGGAAAAGAAAGTCCGGGGCGTTTTGCTGCGCACCGGTGCTTATTATGCCTGCGATGCGGTGGTCATCGCCACGGGCACCTTCCTGGGCGGCAAGATCTTTATCGGCGACAGCGTGGTGGAGAGCGGTCCCAACGGCCTTTCTCCCTCCCAGATCCTGGCAGAAAACCTGAAGCAGAGCGGGTTTCAACTGCGCCGCTTTAAGACCGGCACGCCAGCCAGAGCCCTGCGCGCCAGCATCGACTTTTCGAAGATGACGGTGCAGCATGGGGACGAGCACGTAGTGCCTTTCTCCTTCATGAACGATAACCTGGACAAGGAGCAGGTGGACTGCTGGCTCACCTACACGAACGAGGCGACCCACGACCTGCTGCGGGCGAATTTCAGCCGCAGCGCCCTGTTCGGCGGGCAGATCGAGGGCGTCGGCCCCCGCTACTGTCCTTCCATTGAGGATAAGGTCAACCGCTTCGCAGATAAGGAGCGCCACCAGTGCTTCGTGGAGCCGGAAGGGCTGTCCACGGAGGAAATGTATCTGCAGGGGATGTCTTCCAGCATGCCGGAAGACGTGCAGATCGGGTTCTATAAGACCATGCCCGGCCTGGAAAATCTGGAGGTCGTGCGCTCCGCCTACGCCATCGAATACGACTGCATCGATCCGCTGGACATCCAGCTCAACCTGGAGCACCGGGACTTCCCCGGCGTGTTCTGCGCGGGTCAGTTCAACGGCAGCTCCGGCTACGAAGAGGCGGCGGCTCAGGGGCTGATGGCCGGGGTCAACGCCGCACTTTGGCTGGACGGCAAAGACCCCTTCATTTTGGACCGGTCCCAGGCCTACATCGGCGTGCTCATCGACGACCTCGTAACGAAGGGAACGAACGAGCCTTACCGCATCATGACGTCCCGGGCGGAATACCGTCTGGTGCTGCGCCAGGACAATGCGGACACCCGGCTTACACCGCTGGGGCGCAAGATCGGCCTCGTCTCGGATGAACGCTGGGAGCGGTTCCAAAAGTCCCAGGCTGCAGTGGATGCGGAGCTCGCCCGCCTGAAAACGGCGACGGTCTCACCGGCAGAGGCGAATCCCTATCTGGAGAGCCTGGGCTCTGCGCCGACGGACAACCGGCAGAGCCTGGCGGATCTTTTAAAGCGGCCGGAGGTCACCTACGAAAACCTGGCGGCCATCGATCCGGACCGGCCCGTTTTGAGCGATCACGAACGCTCCAAGGTAGAAGTAGAACTCAAATACGCCGGCTATATCGAGAAGCAGCTGGCGCAGATCGAACGCTTTAAGAAGCTGGAAGACAAGGCGCTTCCGGCGGATCTGGATTATCTCAACATGGACGGTCTCCGCATCGAAGCCCGTCAGAAACTGGACGCGCAGCGCCCGCTGAGCGTGGGTCAGGCGTCCCGGATCTCCGGCGTATCGCCGGCGGACATCGGCGTGCTGCTGGTGACCCTGGAGAAGATGCGCCGCACGTCGCAGAAAGCGCAGGAATAGAGCGATGGACAGAACACAGCAGCTGGAGAAGCTCCGGGACATCATCCTGGAGTGGAACGAGAAAATAAACGTAACAGCGATCCGCGACCCGCAGGAGTTCGACCGCAAGAACGTACAGGACAGCCTCGCCATCCTGCCCCTTCCCGAGTACGAAGGGGCGAAGGAGGTGCTGGACATGGGCACCGGCGGCGGTTTTCCCGGCCTGCCCCTGGCGGTCTGCAGCCCGGAGAAATCCTTCGTGCTGGCGGACGCCATCGGCAAGAAGCTGAAGGTCGTGCAGGCGGCGGCTCAGGAGCTGGGGCTCGTCAACGTGGAGACGGTGCACGCCCGGGCGGAGGACATGGCGAAGACGAAAGTCCACCGGGAGCACTACGACCTGGTGGTGTCCAGGGCTGTGGCCAACATGGCGACGCTCTCGGAATACTGTCTGCCATTCGTAAAGCTGGGCGGCTACTTCGTCGCCTACAAAACGGAGGACGCGGCGGAGGAGATCGAGGCAGCCAAAGGGGCGATCGCCCGGCTGGGCGGGCACATCCTGCGTGTGGAAAAAGCATCGTCTAATAACGATGCGCTTTTGAATGGTCACGTTTTCGTCGTGGTGGAAAAGATCGCGAAAACGCCGAAGGAATATCCGAGAAAAGCGGGCACGCCGGGAAAGGATCCCCTGAAATGAAGATCGTCAGCATGTACACGGACGGCGCCTGCTCCGGCAATCAGAACGAGGAGAACGTGGGCGGCTGGGGCTGCATCCTGGAATTTGCCGGCCGGGAAAAGGAGCTCTGGGACGGCGAGGTGAACACCACCAACAACCGCATGGAGCTGTCCGCGCCGATCGCCGGTCTGTCCGCTCTGAAGGAAAAGGGCCTGCTGGTGCGGATCTATTCGGATTCCTCCTACCTGGTGAACTGCTTTCAGCAGGGTTGGCATAAAAACTGGGTCAAAAATGGCTGGAAGACGTCCCAGAAAAAGCCGGTGGAAAACCGGGAGCTCTGGGAAAAGCTGCTGTCCCTGATGGAGGGTCAGACCTGTGAATTCTATCTGGTAAAGGGTCACCTGAAGCTGACGGACAAAGACGGCAGCCCCCTGGACGAGACGAACGCGGCCCTAAACAAGGCCTACAAAGCCTACTGCAGCCACAACGGAGGCATTTCTTTCGAGGAATTCTACCGCATCGCGGGCTACAACAACCGGGCGGACGATCTGGCGAACGAATTTATCCGCCGGCACGCCGCACAAGCGATGTAAAGGCATATTAAATTGTTTGTAATAATTCTGTAACATTCCTGCTGTATACTAGTAGTCGTAGCAGAGGATATCCTCTGCAGGTTTTGCCTTGTTACAACAGCGGAAAGGAGTTGCGGAAATGTTGCGGATCCGGCGGATCACAGCGATCATATTGGCCATCGCCGTATTGGCGACAGGCTATGTTTTTGCCGACGCCGCCGCTATCGTAAGTCCTGCCGCCAACAGCATCGTCTATACGGACAGCCTTCTGGTCTCCGTCAAAGTAACGGAGCTGAAGACCATCCGGGTGTCCGTCTATGCGGAAAAGGTGACCTCCGGCGATAAGCTGGTGAACGCCGACGTGAGCAAATTCACGGAAGCCGACCTGAAAGCCGCCGCGGGCGACCCGAAATATACGGACGTGCTGCTGGCAGATCCCGCGGAATACACGAATACGCTGGAGATCGGCTTCTATACGAAGCAGATCGCCGTTTCGCCCGGCCTGTACAAGGTAAAGGCGGAGACGCTGGAGACCGTCATGGAATGGCCCGAAGGCGCTGTGGAGCCGGTGGAGAAGACCATCGTCACCGAGACGAAGAGCAGCCTGGTGGCGGTCAAGAAAAAGCCCACAGAGGAGAAGACCCAGGTCTTCCAGAACAACTCCACGGGAGCCATTACGTTTATCCGCAAGATCCTGAAGGGCCTGCTCAGGTAAGGAATGGACGAGCGCGCAAAGAAACAGGAAAAACTGAAGAATGCGGTCATAGTAGTATTGTTCCTGACGACAATACTACTTTTAAATTTGACCTGGCGCAGCGAAGGCCAGGGGAGCTTCCGCCTGTCGTCGGTGCTGGATTTTATCAGCCCGGACGTGTGGGTGCCCGACGCGGACGAATTCGTGACCGCAGACAGCGCCGTGTACGGTTTCGGCGATGCCACGTTCTCCCTGGACAGGGAAAACGCAAAGCAGCAGCTGCAGGCTGTTTTGGAACTGCTGCGCCGGGAAAGCGCGAACGCATCGTTCCTGATCAACGAAGTGACGGACCAGCAGTACCGGGACATGCTGCGCAGCTACCGCAGTTTAAAGGTGCGGCTGTCGTGTCCGGTGCCGTTCGGGGAATTCTGCGACCGCACCGGCATCAACCGCAATTCCACCTACGACCAGGTGACCACCGTGGATGCGTTCCTGATCTCGGAAGCGGCGCCGGAGAGCATCTTCGTCGAAGGCGGCGGACAGTGCTGGCGTTTTATCTCCGACAGCGAGGAGGATCTGGCAGGACCGTTCCTCACCGGACTTACCCGGGGCGAACCCATCTACTACACGGCAGCCAGCATGCTGGGCGGCGAAAATCTGTCGCTGCTGCCGCTGGCGCAGACGTCGGAACTTTCCCAGGCGGAATGGGAGAGCGAATCGTCGGACGATCCGGAGCGGGCCGGCCGGGAAATGGCGGAGTCCGTATTCGGCGAGAACTTCGATTTCGTGCGCCGCATCACGGACAGTTTCGGCAACGTCACGTACATGTACGGGTACGGCGAGAAGACGCTCACCTGCCTTACGGACGGTTCGTTCGAATACAAGACAGAGACGGCGGACGGGCCGGATCCGGGCTTTTACGGCAGCCTGCAGACCGCCATCGCTTTCACGGCGACTCACGGCGGCTGGGGCAGCGACAGGCGAGATCTGGACTACGTGCTCTGCAGCGCCGTAGAATCCGGCAGCGGCAGAAGCAAGGTCTATACCTTCGGGTTTGCTCAGGTGCTGGGCGGCGTCAAGCTTCTCAGCGAAGACGGACCGGCCATCATCGTAACGGTGTCCGGCGGCGAAGTGAGCTATTACAGACGCGCTGTGGCAAAAGCTGCGACCGCAACGGCTGAAACGCAGCCGGCGGCGGAAGCGGCCAACGTGATCGCAGGCAACAGCCATCTGATCTACAGCGTGCTGACGGGCAACGTGCTTTCTGCAAACTCCGACGAGGAATTCGCCTATGTGGCGGATCACCTGAAGGACGCTTACATCGCCTACGTCGTAACGGAAGACAGTTTAAGGCCGGCATGGGTCGTCGCGACGAAAAAGGACGCGCTGTTCTTCTTCGGGCTGTACGACGCGCTGCCGCTGGGCTTTACGAGAGAGTAGAGGTGCGGCATGGACTGGTCGAAAGCGAAGAACATCATTATCGCAGTGCTGGTGGCGGCGAATCTGCTGATGGGGATCAACCTTCTGTCCCGTTCGGCGGGCGCCCGGCAGCAGATCGCCCAGGCGTCGGAGGAATCCATCGCCTTCCTCGAGCAGCAGGGCATGTCGTTCGAGACGGACGTTCCCAAAAAGACGGAGAAACTGCCCGTTCTGTTCCTGCGCCTGCAGCGGGCAGGCGAACTGAGCGCCCCCGAAGAATACAAGGGATATCCCATCGTGGTGCAGGGCAGCCAGATCGGTTTTGAGATCGCAGGGTCCGGCCAACAGGCGGCGGAAACGATGCCTGCGGCGGAAGCGCTGCTCAAGCTGTACGCCCAGCTGAGCGGAACGGAAAGCGTAAAGGGCAAAACGGTGGAGGCCATCGACCTCGTGTATCTGCTGTCCCCGGACGACACGTCCTATGCGGCCCAGGATACGGCGAGCCCTGCCTGGCGCATCCGGCTGTCCGGGCACACGTATTATATAGACGCTTACGAAGAATAGATAAAATTTACAAATTTTCGTGCGGGAATCGACACAGTTTTGTCACATTTCCCGACTATTATCCAGGAGTAATCAGAAAGAATGAATTTAGCCATATGCTCCCTGGCAAGCGGGAGCAGCGGAAACTGTTACGTGATCCGCGGCGGCGACACCTTTGTCCTCGTGGACGCAGGGATCTCCGGCAAACAGATCCGGGAACGCTTATCAGCCATAGGGCTCGAACCCTCCCGTCTGTCGGCCATCCTGCTCACCCACAGCCACAGCGATCACGTAAAAGGACTGGCGGCGGTCCTCAAGACGACGGACGCCTGCCTGTTCACCAACGAAGCTACAGCGGCGGATGCCTGCGCAGGTCTGCCTGCGGAACGCGTAAAGTTCTTTGAGACGGGCGACGGCTTCGATCTGGGCGAACTGCAGGTGCACACGTTCCCGGTATCTCACGACACGGCGGACCCTGTGGGGTTCACTTTTTTGAGAGCGGGAAAGCAGATCTCCATCGTCACGGACACCGGCATCGTGACCCGGCCCATCTACGAACAGATCCGGGGCGCGGATATCCTGGTGCTGGAAAGCAACCACGATGAGAACATCCTGCGCATGGGCCGCTACCCCTGGTTCCTCAAGCAGAGGATCCTGGGAGAAGAGGGTCATCTGTCCAACGAGGCGGCGGCGAAAGCGCTGGCCGCGGCGCTGGAGGAAGAGAGAGATGCGCAGGCGGAACGGCAGCGCACGGTGCTGCTGGCTCACCTCAGCCAGGAGAACAATTTTCCGGAAATGGCGCTCACCACAGTCAACAACATTCTGGAAGAGCGGGGCCTGCTCCGCTCCGGCCTGAAGATCCGGGTGCTGCCGAGAACGCAGCAGAGCCCGGTCTACACGGTCTAGAAAGATATCAGAGGAAAGAAGGGACAAATATGAAAAAGGGAATTGGACAGCTGGTCGCGATCCTTCTGGTCGCGGCGATCGCATTCGGCTGCGGGTTCGGGGGAGCCTACGCCTACAATTTTGCGGTAGATAAGGGCTGGATCGAGGCGGCGGCCGGCAGCGGCAGGACCTCGGAAGCGGACAGCACGGAAGGCACCGTTACCATCGATCCGGGTACGACGGCGGCAGATACGATCAGCATCAACATTTCGGACGACATGACCATCGCAGAAGCCATCGCGGCGAAGGCGATGCCCTCCGTCGTCGGCATCTCCACTGTTGCCACCCAGACCTACAGCGGTTTCGGCGGCTTCGGCGGATTCTGGGGCTGGGGCGGCGGAAACGGCGGCACCTACGATACCACCATGGTCGGTACCGGGGTCATCGTCGATGAGTCCGGTTACATCCTCACCAATTCGCACGTCGTCAACGACGGCGACACCAAATCCGTTACCGTAAGCCTGTACGACGGCTCCGACGTGGAAGGCACCGTGCTGTGGAACGATTCCACGCTGGATCTGGCGGTCATCAAGATCGAGGATACCGGCGATCTTGTCGCGGCGGATCTGGGCGACTCCGACACCGTAAACATCGGCGCTTATGCAGCGGCGATCGGCAACCCGCTGGGCCTGGAATTCGAACGTTCCATGTCCCAGGGCATCATCTCCGGACTCAACCGGAGCATCCAGGTCTCCGACGGGAGCAAGACCACGACTATGGAAGGCCTGATGCAGACCGATGCGACGATCAACAGCGGCAACAGCGGCGGCCCCCTGTTCAACAGCAAGGGCCAGGTGATCGGCATCAATACCGCGAAGGCTTCCAGCGGTGAGGGCATGGGATTCGCCATCCCCATCAACGTGGCAAAGCCCATCGTGGAGCAGGTGAAAGCCAGCGGCAATTACGAGCGGCCCTACATCGGCATCTCCGGCATCTCCCTGCAGGAACAGCAGCAGTACAGCTCCGACGTGCTGAAGGAACAGTTCGGCACGGATAAGGGCATCTACGTGGCCAGCGTCTCCGCAAACGGCGGCGCAGCGGCGGCCGGCCTGCAGCAGGGCGACGTCATCCTGAAGGTGAACGGCGTCGAGGTAGGCACGATGAACAAGCTGAATCAGGAGCTCGTGAAATCGGCCATCGGCGACACGGTGACCCTCACAGTGATGCGCGACAAAGCCGAACAGGAGTTCGAAGTTGTGCTGGGCGGCGTTGCGATCTTCGATGATACGGAGAATAACTAGAAAATAGAATAAGTGGCCGGACCGTAAGGTCCGGTCTTTTTTCATGGGATCTTCAGCCCGAACCGTCATCCAACGCTCGGCAACACTTTACTCGCTGCGCTCATGCGTTTGCGATTGCCTCGCTTATGGATGGGCGGCTTCGGGCATTTTTGTGTTATACTCTTCTTATGAATATCGATGTGATCTGTATTGGAAAATTAAAAGAAAAGTACTGGACGGAAGCGGTAAAGGAATATGAAAAGAGGCTGAGCCGCTTCGGCAAGGTGAACATCTGGGAACTGCCGGAAAGCCGGCTGGCGGACAACGCTTCGGCTGCCCAGGAAGAGGCGGTAAAAGAGGCGGAGGGGAAGAGTATCCTGGCAAAGATCGAGGGACTGGGACGGCAGCAGACCTACGTGTTTGCGCTGGATCCGCGGGGAAAGACGCTCAGTTCCGAAGGCTTTGCGGAGAAGTTGGCCTGGATCGGCCTGAACGGCAAGAGCCGGGTGGCCTTTATCATCGGAGGCTCACTGGGACTGTCGGACGAGGTGCGCAAAAGCGCGGACGACCTGCTGTCCTTTTCGTCCATGACCTTCCCGCACCAGCTGTTCCGGGTGATGCTCCTGGAGCAGGTCTACCGGGCGTTTAAGATCAACGCAGGAGAAAAATATCATAAGTAGCAGAATAGTGGGAGGCATTTATGAAGATCGATTTCTACCGCTGTGATGCGTTCACGACAGAGCCCGGCAAGGGCAATCCTGCCGGAGTCGTTCCCGATGCGCGGGGGTTGAGCGATGAGCAGATGCAGAAGATCGCAGCCTGGGCAAACTACAGCGAGACGGCGTTCGTGCTGCCTTCCGAGAAGGCGGATCTGCAGTTGCGCTATTTTACGCCCGGGAAGGAAGTTCCGATGTGCGGCCATGCGACGGTAGGTTCGATGTGGCTGCTGCGAAAGTTGGGCAAGATTGGAGATGGAACGGTTTTGGTGGAGACCAGATCCGGGCTGCTTCCCATCGACGTGACGCAAAAAGATGGGCACACCCAGATCGGCATGACCCAGGTGCCCTATCAGGAGAAGGGGTTCGGCGGGTCAAAGGCGGACCTGGCGGGAGCCATCGGCCTTACGGAAGAAGACATCGACCCCCGGTTTCCCATCGTTTACGGCTATACGGGACTTTGGACGCTCATGCTGCCCATCAAGACACTGGAGGCGTTCTCCCGGATGAAGCGCGACACGGACCGCTTCCCGTCCATCCTGACGGAAGAGCCCGGCGCATCGATCCATCCTTTCTGCCTGGGCGGCGTGCTGGAGGGTGTGCAGATCCACGCGCGGCATTTCTCCTCGCCCTTTACCGGGATCGGCGAAGATCCGGTCACGGGAACGGCTTCCGGGGTCACTGGGGCGTATTACAAGCGCTACATTGCCGATGACCCTGCCAAAGCCTACCTCGTACGCATGGAGCAGGGCCTGGAGATCGGCACGCAGGCCATCGTTGAGACTTTTGTCGAGGCAGATCCTTCGCTGCCGCCGAAGATCTTCGGCACGGCGGTGGAGGTGGAACATCTGGAACTCGATCCGGATTAGAAAGGCAATGCAAAAGAAAAGGCGCCCCGGCGGAGGCGCCTTTTGCTATTCATTCAGTTTTTTTACCGCTGCCAGATATTTGGCCAGGACCCCGAGGCTTACGAAGTAGTAGGCCCGGTTGCTCTCCTTTTGGTAGTCCACCAGGCCGCAGCCTACGAGCTTGGACAGGTGTTGGGATACGGTGGCCTGCGCGTAGTCGAAGGCTTCCACCACATCTTTGTTGCAGACCGTTTTGCGGTCCATGTTGGCCTTATAGATAAAGCGGAAGATCTCCACCCGGGCGGGATGTGCCAGCGCGTCGGAGCATTCCGCGATCAGGTCGATCTCTTCGCGGTCTAAAATGTCGGTTTCTTTTCTTATCCTCATAAAAACTCTCTTTTCTAATTAGTCTCCGGGCAAGTATACCATAAAAGGATGGTTTGTAAAACAACGAAATAACTGCTATAATAAATTACCGCAAAAATATTTGCACTCAATGCACAAAAATTTGCTCTCAGAGGTCACCCCATGAAAAACAGAGATTACATTACCTGCATCCAGAGCGTGCTGCAGCTGATGGACGAAGGCGTCCACATCGTGGATCCGGAAGGCCGCAGCGTCGTCTACAACCGCGCCATGGCGCAATTGGAGAAAATGGAGACCCGGGACGTGCTCCGCAAGCCCTTTTCCGAGGTCTTTAAAGGTTTGACCCCGGAGAACTCCACCCTGCTGCAGGCCCTGCAGACCGGGAAAAGCACCTGGAAAAAGGAACAGACCTATTTAAACAAGGACGGCAAGCAGATCACCACGATGAATACCACCGTGCCCGTCGTCGAGGACGGCAAAGTGATCGCCGCGGTGGAGATCGCGAAGAACATCACCGACATCCAGCAGATGACCTCCACCATCATCGAGCTGCGCAAGGAGATCGATACGCCGAGAAAAGCCCGGGACAAGCAGATCCGGCACTACAGTTTTTCCGATCTTTACGGCCAGAATGCGCAGTTTTTAAAGACCGTCGAGCTGGCGAAGAAGGCAGCCAGAGCCCCCGCCAGCTGCATCATCTACGGCGAGACCGGCACCGGCAAGGAGCTGATCGCCCAGAGTATCCACTTCGGCTCGGACCGCGCCTCCGCGCCTTTCCTGGCCCAGAACTGCGCCGCCGTGCCCGAAAACCTGCTGGAAGGCCTGCTGTTCGGCACCTCCAAGGGCGGATTTACCGGCGCCGTGGACCGGCCGGGCTTGTTCGAGCAGGCGGACGGCGGCACGCTGCTGCTGGATGAGCTCAACTCCATGCCCCTGGAGCTGCAGGCAAAGCTGCTGCGCGTGCTGCAGGAAGGGTATATCCGCCGGGTGGGCGGCACCAAGGACATCCCCGTGGACGTGCGCATCATCGCTACGATCAACGAGGACCCGGAGGAGCTGCTGCATCAGGGGCTCATCCGCCGCGACCTGTTCTACCGCATCGCCGTCATCCGCATCGACATTCCGCCTCTTCGCGAGCGCAAGGACGATATCGTGCTGCTGGCGGAGAAGTTCCTGGAGAAATACAACGAAAAGTACGGCCGGTCGGCCTGGCTTTTTTCGGAAAAGGCCAAGGAGAAGCTGCTCTCCTACGACTATCCGGGCAACGTGCGGGAGTTGGAGAACATCATCATGAGCGCCCTGTCCATGTTTGAGCCCAACGAACACGTGGTAGGGGAAGATGACCTCGTCATCAACAGAAGAAAAAGTCTTCCAGCGCAAGACGTCTACAACCTGGGAGATGGCGGTCTGGACGAGTATTTGGCAAAAATAGAACGGGAAATGATCGAAAACGCCTTAGTTTCTTCCGGTGGAAATATCACCAAAGCGGCGGAAAGTTTAAAAATTAAACGGCAGACGCTGCAGCACAAGATCCGCAAATACAAGTAAAAACACGATTAATTGCATAAATGGCGCAAAAAGATTTGCATTTACTGCAAATCTTTTTGCTTTAATTTCATCAAAATCCACCCTACCCCCGCGCCTCGGACCCGTTTTTGTGGGTCATCCCACAAAATGTTGGGAGGGTCACCGACAAAAAGCACAAAAACAGAAGTTGGCACGCTTCTTGCATTAGTTATTTGGTGTCCAAATTCGTTAATGGTTGCGCCGGACGCTAAGGACCGGCGCGTTATGAACATCTAAGGAGGAATCAAGATGGAAAAAGTTAAAGTAATTATCTGGGGTCTGGGCGCTATGGGCGGCGGTATGGCCGACATGCTTCTGAGGAAGGAAGGCGTTGAGATCGTTGGCGCAGTAGGCAGAGGCGCTAAGATCGGCAAGTCCATGTTCGATTACATCAAGACCGAAAAGGGCGACCGCAAGGACGTTATCATCGGCTCTTACGAAGACGTGATCAAGCCCGGCGCTGCAGACATCGTACTTCTCTGCACCGACTCCTTCACCAAGAACGCTTACGACAAGCTCGTTTATATTATGGAACAGGGCATCAACGTCATCACTTCCGCTGAGGAAATGTCCTATCCGAAGGCTCAGAACCCCGAACTGGCTGCCAAGCTGGACGAATGCGCCAAGAAGAACGGCGTAACCGTACTGGGCACCGGCGTCAACCCCGGCCACATCATGGACCTGCTGGTCCTCGTTATGACCGGCGTTCTGACCGACGTAGAAGAGATCACTTCCAGAAGAGTTAACTCCCTGTCCCCGTTCGGCCCCGTCGTTATGGAAGAACAGGGCATCGGCATCTCCGTGGAAGAATTCCAGAAGAGAAAGGCCAACCACACCATGTCCGGTCACGTTGGTTTCGCGGAATCCGTCGGCATGATGGCCGAAGGTATGGGTCTGGAAGTTGCTGAGTTCTCTCAGGACATGAACCCCATCACCACCGACGTCGACAGAAAGAGCCCCTACGGCTTCGCAGCCGCTGGTTCCTGCGCAGGCGTTGCCATGACCGCAGAAGCCAAGCTGTCCAACGGCATTCCCGTACACATGGATCACCCGCAGCAGATCGAACCCGAACAGGTCGGCGTTCAGACTGGCGACTATGTCATCATCAAGGGTACCCCGAACGTTAACCTCTGCAACAGCCCGGAGATCGAAGGCGGCCTCGGCACCATCGCTATGTGCGTCAACATGATCCCCATGGTCATCAACGCAGAAGCCGGTCTCAAGACCATGATCGACCTGCCCATTCCCAGAGCTATCATGGGCGACTTCCGCAACCTCATCAGAGAAGAGAAGAAGATCGTAAAGTAGTTCTAACGTATTGAAAGTTCTTGGAAGCGGTCACCCAAGCGGTGACCGCTCCCAATATGAAGGAGAAAAAATAAGATGGCAAAGAAAGGTGATTGGGTACGCATCCACAGAGTGGTGCTGCCCGCAGAAGGCAGAAACCCCAACCTGCCCGCAGATACCGCCAAAGTACCCCTCGAGATGTGGGTCAAGGGCAGCCTGTGCGCAGACGCTGAGATCGGTGACGAGGTAGAAGTAGAAACCGCTACCAACCGCATCGAGCACGGCACCCTCGTTGAAGTTAACCCCTACTACACCCACAGCTACGGCAAGTTCGTTCCCGAACTCATTCAGATCGACCGTCAGCTGAGAGAGATCCTGTTCGGAGGTGAAGAATAATGGCACTGGCTAAAGACTACGCTTCCGTAATGGGAAGAAACAATGAGATCATGAAAGAGGCGATGGGCCTCGACTACGACCAGTTCGAATCCGGCAAAATGCGCTTCGACTACGAAGGACTGATGGCTTCCACCGGCTACACCCTGGAAGAGATCGAAAGAGTTCAGTCCCTCACCGGCGTCGGCAACACCCCGATCCTCGAACTGAGAAACCTCACCGCTCTGGCAAGAAAGTATGCGAAGCCCGGTTACGGCGCTACCATCCTTGCCAAGGACGAAGCCGCCAACCCCTCCGGTTCCTTCAAGGCAAGAAGAGCTGCCTGCGCAGTCGCTACCGCCAAGAAGATGGGTTACAAGGGCGTTATGGCCGCTACCTCCGGTAACTACGGCGCAGCCGTCGCTTCCCAGGCCGCTATGCAGGGCCTCAAGTGCATCATCGTGCAGGAATGCTTCGACTCCCACGGCGTAGGCCAGCCCGAGATCATCGAGAAGGCCAGAAAGTGCGAAGCTTACGGCGCTGAAGTTGTTCAGCTCACCGTCGGCCCCGAACTGTTCTACACCTTCCTGTCCATCCTGGAAGACACCGGTTACTTCAACGCTTCCCTGTACTCTCCCTACGGCATCGCCGGCGTCGAGACCCTCGGCTACGAGATCGCTATGCAGTGCAGAGAAAAGTATGGTAAGGACCCCGCTATGGTGGTCTGCACCTCCGCTGGCGGCGGCATGATGACCGGTACCGCGAGAGGCCTCATGAAGGCCGGCGCTACCAACACCAAGTGCGTCGCAGCTTCCATCGACCTCACCGGTCTGCACATGGCTTCCGATACCGCTTTCAACAAGAAGAGCTGCACCACGGGCCACACCGGTTTCGGCGTACCCTATGCCGTTGACCCCGACCACTCCGACGTACCCAGAAGCGCTGCAAGACCTCTGCGCTACATGGAGAGATACGTCACCGTTAAGCAGGGCGACGTTATGTACATCACCGAAGCGCTGGCCAACCTGGAAGGCATCGAGAGAGGCCCCGCAGGCAACACCGCTCTGGCAGCCGCTTTCTCCCTGGCTCAGGAACTGCCCGCAGACGAATACATCATCATCTCCGAGACCGAATACACCGGCGCAGGCAAGCACGTACAGCCCCAGCTGGCATTCGCGAGAGAGAACGGCATCGAGATCAAGTTCGGTGACCCGAACAAGGAAGATAAGCCCGGCGTAAACATCATCCTGCCCAAGGATCCGAGCTATATCAAGACCATCGACATGGATCTGGTCCACATGAGAAAGTCCTTCATCAAGAAGGCCTGCAAGAAGTACGGTTCCTTCGACATCGACGAAGACGACATCGCTTTCCTGGCGGAAGAGACCAACTCCACGCCGGAATTCGTCAAGAAGGTCCTGGAAGAGCTGAAGTAAGTCACTGCATATATTGAAGGAGAAACAAGGATGAAAAGAGCAGACGATTTCGAGGAAAGAAGAAAGCATATCGCGAATCTTTCCGACGAAGAGCTGTATAACAGATTCTGGGAGCTGACCGCACAGGTCGTGGATCCTCTCCTGGAACTGGGTTACAAGAACACCACCCCCTCCGTGGAGCGTTCCGTTCTGCTGCGCATGGGAATCTCTTCCCTGGATACGCAGAAGATCGTCAACGGCTGCATGGATCACGGTCTGATGGGCAAGGGCGCGGGCCACTGCGTCTATAAGCTCTCCAAGATCGAAAACATTTCCATTCCCGAAGCAGGCACCAAGCTCGCCAACGGCGAAGGCTGGGATACCGTTGCCGCTGCGTTCAAAGGAGGTAAGTAAGCATGGAACCTTTAAAGCCCAATGAAAAGCTCGACGTTGTTGAGCTGCTGAAAGACCTCGACAAATACGAACCCAGAAGAAGAGGCTGGACCTGGAGAAAGCCCGCGGAAAATCTGGACATGGGGCCCTTCCATTACCACGACATTTCCGAGCCTATGAAACAGGGTGTACCCCTTCCTCCCGCCAAGTACTTCGAAGGCATCGATCCCCAGCCCATGCCCACCATTACGACCGAGATCGCTTCCGGCCGTTTTGAGGACGACGTCCGCCGTATGAGAATGGCCGCATGGCACGGCGCAGACCATATCATGGTCATCCGCCACATGGGTCAGTCCCACATCGACGGCCTGATGGAGGGTACTCCCCAGGGTATCGGCGGCATCCCCGTAACAAGAAAGCAGGTCAGAGCCCAGAGAAAGGCCCTGGACCTGATCGAGGATGAAGTCGGCAGACCCATCAACTATCACTCCTACATCTCCGGCGTTGCAGGCCCCGACATCGCGGTCATGTTCGCTGAAGAAGGCATCAACGGCGCTCACCAGGATCCTCAGTACAACGTTCTGTACAGAGACGTCAACATGGTAAGATCCTTCGTAGACGCCTGCGAATCCAAGAAGATCATGACCTGGGCAGACATGCTCCAGATCGACGGCGCTCACAACGCCAACGCTACCGCAAGAGAAGCCTGGAAGGTAATGCCGGAGCTGATCGTTCAGCACGCCATCAACTCCCTGTTCTCCGAAAAGGTCGGCGAAAAGCCCGAAAACATCTCTCTGTCCACCGTACCTCCCACGGCTACGCCGGCTCCGTGCATGTATATGGACCTGCCCTACGCTGTCGCCCTGAGAGAGATCTGCAACAGATATAAGATGAGAGCCCAGATGAACACCAAGTACATCGACTCCTCCGCAAGAGAAGCGACCGTTACTCACGTTATGAACATGTTCATCTCCAAGCTCACCCGCGCGGACATCCAGTCCACCATTACGCCGGACGAAGGCAGAAACGTACCCTGGCACATCTACAACATCGAAGCTACCGATACCGCGAAGCAGACGCTGATCGGTCTCGACGGCCTGATGGAGATGGTCCAGCTGAACAACGACCCCAACGGCCCGCTGCGCAAGAAGGTCCGCGAGTTGAAGGAAAGAGCCACGCTGTTCATGGAAGAGATCGTAGAGGTCGGCGGCTACTTCAAGGCTGTCCAGGAAGGCTTCTTCGTAGACTCCGCCATGTACCCCGAGAGAAACGGCGACGGTATCGCCCGTAAGATCGAGGGCGGCGTAGGCGTAGGCAAGATCTTCGAAAGAGATCCGGACTACATGGCTCCTGTTACGGCCCACTACGGCTACAACAACGTCGAGCAGTACGGCGGCGACCCGAAGAACCCCTCCGCTCTCATCGGCGGCTGCACTTTCGAAGACCGTTCCAAGATCGTCTACATCGACGAACTGGACGAGACCGACTGCGTAGACAGACGTCTGGAAAAGACCGCGAAGTACAGAGACGGCCACACCATTAAGCCCGAAATGGAATGGTGCGGCGACGGAACCGTCATGATGACCATGTGCATCCCGACCAACAAGCGCGTCGCGGAAGCAGTCGCTGTCGAGATCGGCAAGAGGCTGGGTCTGGTAGATCCGGAAGTCATCTCCCGCGAAGTTCTGCAGGAAGCGGAAGGCACCAGAATCGAGATGAAGGGCAAGGTCGACTTCGATATCGACATCAACACCATCGACATTCCGGAAGAACCGCACTACATGTCCGATGCAGAGCTGTACCACGAATTTGAGGAAGTCAAGCACATGAAGGCCATCTGCGGCACCGTGGGCGAAGACGAACACTCCGTCGGTATGCGCGAGATCATGAACATCAAGCACGGCGGCATCGAGAAGTGGGGCATCGAATGCATCTACCTCGGCACCTCCGTACCTCTCGAAAAGATGGTCGACGCAGCCATCGAAGAGAACGCGGAAGCCATCCTGGCCTCCACCATCATCTCTCACGACAATATCCACTACAAGAACATGAAGAGACTCCATGAGCTCTGCGTGGAAAAGGGTATCCGTGACAAGGTGATCCTCTGCGCCGGCGGCACCCAGGTCATTCCTGAGGAAGCCGTTAAGACCGGTATCGACATGGGATTCGGCAGAAACTCCCACGGTATCGACGTCGCGACTTTCCTGGCCGAAGAACGCCAGAGAAGAAGAGGCGAGAGAAAGTAATTTGCTCAAACCATTCGGGGCGCGGGTCTTCCCGTGCCCCGATTTTCAAAAGGACAACACGATGAAAATAGACGTACTGGTAGCCGAGATCGGCTCCACCACGACAGTTGTAAACGCCTTTAAAGACCTGGACACCGACCATCCGGTGTTTTTTGCCCAGGGTCAGGCACCCACTTCCGTTCTGGAAGGCGACGTGCGCATCGGCCTGTCCGGCGCCGTCGAAGACCTGAAGAAAAAGGCCGGCATCGACTCCCTGGAGTACGACGAGATGCTGGCGACTTCGTCCGCCGCAGGCGGCCTGAAGATGACCGTCCACGGCCTCGTGTACAACATGACGGCGAAAGCTGCCAAGGAGGCGGCGCTGGGCGCAGGCGGCATCATCCATTACGTAACGGCGGGAAGACTCCGCCGCACAGACCTGGCGAAGATCAAAGAGATCCAGCCCAATCTTATCCTTCTGGCAGGAGGCGTGGACTACGGCGAAAGAGACACGGCCATCTACAACGCGGAAATGCTCCGTTCCATGGGGCTGAAGGTTCCCGTTGTCTACGCCGGCAACGTTGAAAATCAGGAGGAAATGAAGCTCATCTTCGACGAAGAGAGCGGCATGCCTCTTTACAATATCGAAAACGTATATCCCAAGATCGACGAGCTGAATGTAGAGCCCTGCCGCAAGGTCATCCAGGATGCCTTCGAGGACCACATCACCCGGGCCCCGGGCATGGAGCACGTGCGCGACATGGTGAACGGTCCCATCATCCCGACCCCTGGTGCCGTCATGGAATGCACCAAGCTGCTCTACGACTGCATCGGCGACGTTATCGTGCTGGATGTAGGCGGTGCTACCACCGACCTGCACTCCGTAACGGAGGACTCCGACATGGTCTCCCGCATCCTGACGGCCCCCGAGCCCAAGGCGAAGCGGACCGTGGAAGGCGACCTGGGCGTCTACGTCAACCGCTACAAGGTGATCGAATCCATCGGCGAAGAGAAGTTCCGCCAGGAGATGCTGGCCATGGGCGTTGACCCGGACAAGACCTTAGAGACCTACAAGGCCATCCCCAAGAACGAAGACGAGTTCAAGCTGGTAGAGCGGCTCACGAAGGAAGCGGTCCTGAAGGCGGTGGAACGCCACGCGGGCGCCATCCGCTACGTGTACGGTCCCTCTGGGCGGGTCACCCTGGCCGAAGGCAAGGACCTCACCCAGGTGCGCCACATCGTGGGCACCGGCGGCGCCTTAACGAGGCTGCCCCACCGCATCGAACTGATGCAGAACATCTTAAAGGACAACGAGTCCGGCATGAAGCTCTACCCCGGCGAGGGTGTGGACTTCCTGGTGGATAACGACTACATCATGGCGTCTCTGGGCGTGCTGTCCAAGACCCACAGGGAAGGGGCCATCAAGCTGCTGGAGCAGTCCTTGGGCATCAAATTCCCGGCAAAGCGGTTTGCGGACCAGCAGGCGGAGCAGTTCTCCGCGGTCAAGGAACTGCAGGCGATGCAGGCGGAAAAGCTCAAGAAGGAAAAAGAACACGAAGAGCATATCAAGGCCATGGAAGAGATGGGCTACGATATGACCGCATACAAGAACCCCGAACCCGTCCTGGGCAACGTGTCCAAGGAGGAGTACGAGGAGATCAAGCGGGAGGCTCTGGCCAAGGACCGCAGCATGCGCAAGGCCGTCATCGACCTGGAGCAGTCCAAGAAATTTGCCGAAGACTGCGAGCGGGCGATGCAGGACGCGGCCGATGCCCATCACGCTTCAGGCGAGGCGGAGTATGACCCCGCCACCGGCAAGATCCCCGGCTGCAAGCACGAGTGCAAGACCTGCAGCCGCATCCACTGCCAGTACAGAAACACGAACTATTAGGGTCAACCGAAAGGAGTAAGGTATGTATCCACAGCTTCGTATCGATCTAAGCAAGATCCGTAAAAATCTGGACACCGTCGTGTCCATTGCCAAGCAGGGCAGCTGCTCCCTGATGATCGTCACGAAGGGATTCTGCGCGGATGAGCACATCGTCGGCGAGATCCTGAAGAACGACTACGTGTCGTACCTGGCGGACTCCCGGGTAAAAAATCTGGCCAGCTACGTGGACAAGGCCCACATGGCGGGCAAGGAGACCGTGCTGCTGCGTCTGCCGATGCTGTGCGAGATCGAGGACGTGGTGCGCTACGCCGACATCTCCCAGAACTCCGAACTGGAGACCATCCGGGCCCTGGACGCGGAAGCGGCGAAGCAGAACAAGAAGCATAAAGTCATCCTGATGATCGACATGGGCGACCTGCGGGAGGGCATGTTCTTCCAGGACGAAGAAGCCATCCTCAAGACCTGCTGCGAGATCCTCAAGATGGAGCATGTGGTGCTGGAAGGCATCGGCGTCAATCTGTCCTGCTACGGGGCCATCATCCCCAAGCCCGACAATCTGGGCGGCCTGTGCGCCATCGCGGAGAAGATCGAGAAGAAGTTCTCCATCCGCCTGAACATCGTCTCCGGCGGCAACAGCTCCTCCGTCTACCTCATCCCCAAGGGCGAGCTGCCTGCGAAGATCAACAACCTGCGCCTCGGCGAGTCCTTCATCCTCGGCAACGAGACCGCTTACAGCCAGCGTATCCCCGGCACTTACAATGATGCGGTCACTCTGCGCGCGCAGATCATCGAGCTGAAGCACAAGCCCTCCCTTCCCATCGGCGACGTGGGCGTAGATGCCTTCGGTCAGGTGCCCTCCTATGAGGACCGCGGCTGGATCGACCGTGCCATCTTTGCCGTAGGCAAGCAGGATATGAATCCCGACGGGCTCACCCCGCTCAACACCAAGGCGGACGTGCTCGGCGCATCCTCCGACCACCTGATCATGGACGTCACCAAGGAGAACTACAAGCTGGGCGATACCGTGGACTTCTCCCTGGATTACGGCGCGCTGCTGAAGCTCTTCACCAGCGCCTATATCGAACGCGCATACATCTAAATTCTCCATAGATATACTGAATAACGAAAGCGGGACCGCAAGCGATGGCGGTCCCGTTTTCGTATTGCAGAGGACCTTCGGGGCGGGGTAAAATAAGAGAGAAAGGATGGAAAGCTTACTATGAAAAAATTCGTCTCTTTATTCCTTATCCTGCTCCTTTGCCTGTCCCTCGCCAGCCCGGCCATGGCAGGTTCGGAATTCGCAAAAGAGCGCTTTGCAAATACGATCTCGACGGAATACGGCGGGACAGCCGTCATCAAATCGGACGGAACTCTCTGGGGGTGGGGCAGTTCCACGCTGTATAAAAACGGAGGCCTTTCGCCGGTAAAGGTGGCGGACGATGTCGTGACCGCAAGCAACGGCAGCGACCACGCCGGTTTTATCAAGTCGGACGGTTCTCTCTGGATGTGGGGAAAGAACAACAGCGGCCAGCTGGGGACCGGAACGGCCGGGGATTTCGTTGAGACCCCTGTCCGGATCATGGACGGCGTGCAGGCCGTGTCCTGCGGCAACGGATATACGCTCATCCTGAAGTACGACGGCACCCTCTGGGGCTGCGGCAGAACGTCCTGCCTGGGCCTTGGCACCAACGAAAATGCGGTAGCGCCCGTTAAGCTGATGGATAACGTGGCCGCGATCCAGGCGCATTCCGACTGTGCCGGCGCCCTGAAAAAGGACGGCAGCCTGTGGGCCTGGGGCAGCCTGTTCTTCCACAGCACCTATGCCTATACCGCGAAGCCGGCAAAGCAGATGGACGGCGTCGTATCCTTCAGCATTTCCGGTCAGGGTCTTCTGGCTGTTAAGGCGGATGGTTCGGTCTGGCATATCGGACTGGTCAAGTCTGAAGGCGTTAAGGGCGGCAACCTCGTCCGCAGCTACCACGACACCCCGTCGAAGGTGATGGACGGGGCAGCCTCTGTCAGCATCTTCGACAACCGTTTTGCGGTCGTAAAGAAAGATGGCACGCTCTGGACCTGGGGTCAGAACGAGCGGGGCCAGCTGGGCACCGGAAATACGACAGACCAGGCGAAGCCCGTCAAGGTGCTGGATAATGTATCCGCCGCAGTGTTCGGATCTACGAGTCTGTACGTTCTGAAGAAAGACGGCGCGCTCTGGGGGGTCGGCAGCGGCAGCCTGGGCAACGGAACGTATTCGGATACCAAGACATTCGTCAAGGTGATGGACGGCGTCAAGCTGCCGGGCGTTGTTCCGGCACCGAACATTCCCGGGGTCACCGACAAAGTTTCGTTTATCTTTAAAGATGTTTCCTCCGGCGCCTGGTACGAAAAGTACCTGCAGAGCGCCTACGACAACAAGATCGTGGGCGGCACCAGCGCCGACACCTACAGCCCGGATTCGCAGCTGACCCACGCCCAGATCATGGTGATGGTCTCCCAGCTGCACAGCAAGCAGAAGGGCGACAACTACGATTTCCTGGCAAATAAACCGGCCGGCAGCGCCTGGTATCAGGCGTACGAGGACTACTGCAAGGCCGAAGGCATCATCGACAGCCGCTTCGACGGCAAGGAGATGCAGAACGTGAGCCGCGCAGAGATGGCGTACTACTTCGCGCACACGCTGGAAGTCCGCTACTATACCGAAAAGAAAAGCGTGGAATTCAACGATATTTCAGCCAGCGAATATGCATCCGACATCCTCACGCTGGCGAAGGCCGACATCGTCGGCGGCAAGGGCGACGGCAAGTATGCCCCGGATGCCCTTGTGACCCGCGCAGAGACCTCCGTGTTTGTTAGCAACATTCTGGATGCGATGGAATAGGTGGGCAGAAAGGAAGAGTTATGAACAGATACGAAGGCGGCTGCACGACAGTCGTGATCGGCAGAAAGGCAAGCGCGACGGGCCATGTGCTGATCGGCCACAACGAAGACGACGACAAGAGCATCGTGATGGTGCACAGCGTGCCGCACGAAAAGCACGAAGCGGGCGAGTTTGTTACGTTCGGCGACCGACCGGACGTAAAGATCCCCCAGGTAAAGGAGACGGCCGGCTACATCTGGAGCGAAGTGCGCCGGCCAAACGGCGGCATCTCCTTCGGCGACAGCTTCTTTAACGAGTACGGCGTTGCCGTCGTCACGAATTCAGCCAACCCGGGCAAGGCACCTGAAGACGAAAACGGCAGCCAGGATCCGTACCTGGCTACGATGGGCATCGGCTACGGCGTAAGACGGCTGGTGACGGAACGCGCGAAGACTGCCCGCGAAGGGCTGGATGTGATCATCGAACTGGTGGAAAAGTACGGATATTTCTCCAGCCGCACCTACCAGATCGCGGATAAAGACGAGTGCTGGGCGGTGATGCTCACCCGCGGCAAACGCCTGGTCGCCAAGCGCGTGCCGGACGATGAAGTGTACTTTATGCCCAACCACTACACGATCCACGCGCTGGAGCCCTCCGACAAAAAGAACTTTTACTATACGCCGGACATCGTGGACTTTGCCATCGAGAACGGTTGGTACAAGCCCGCAAAGCCCGGCGACTACAGCGATTTCGACTTCGCCCAGGCGTATCAGGGCATGGACCGCCCCTACAACATGGCCCGCGCCCGCAACGGCTGGGGTATCTTGGGCTTCGAAAAGGAATGGGAAGACTGCGTTGCTGCCGGCAACTGGAGACCTTTCAGTTTTAAGGCGCATCGTAAATATACGATAGAGGATTGCAAGGCGCTGCTGCGCTCCCACTACGAAGGAAGACCCGATTTCCTGCAGGATTGGGTGGCGTATACCGATCAGTGGAAAGTGGAGACGCCGGCGGGCGGCGGCTGCGACAGGGCGAGCGAGGAGACGCTTGCGAGATTTCTCCCTGCAGGTGCCCTCCGACAGGACCCGTCAGCGATAGAGGGGACTTCCACCCAGTACCCCCGCGACCCGCACCAGGCCCTCGACGATCCCTATACCATCTGCTGCGGCTCCACCGTGGAGAGCACTGTCGTGGATTTCGCGGACGATCCGGCAGCCACTTGCGTGTACCGTGCCTGGAGAAAGCCCTGCACCAATCCTTACGTACCCCTCTTTATCGGGAATCTGAAGGTCCCCTCCAGCTACGCCTGGATGCGCCGCGAGTTGGCGGACGCCACCCATTTCGATCCGCCCGCGGAGGAATTCGTCTACGACCCCTCCACCGCGTTCTGGAACTACGAGAACCTCATCTGGCAGTCCGAGCTCGATTACGGGTTCGCCCACAGCGTTTTCGGTCCGGATATCGAACGGATCGAGGCGGACTGGGAGGCCGAAGTTGCACAGGCACGCGCCAAATACGAAGAGCTAAAGGCGGAAGATTCGCAGCTTGCGAAGGCTTTCTTAAGCGAATTCAGCGACGGCAAAGCCCGCTTCTCCCTGCACTGGACGCAGCGGACGGTGCAAAGAATAGGTAAGAAAAAGTATCTGATCAATCAGAACGTGCCGGAATAGCGCCGGCATAAAAAGATGTGTGTAAATAGAAGGGAAACCAACCAAATGAAAAAACTCACAGCGATCCTGCTGGCCCTCATCCTTGCCTTTACCCTGGGCGCCTGCAGCAAGACGGAACAGGCCATCGAGGCGGAGCAGACCCAGATCCCGGTGGATCCGGATGTCCAGATGGGTAAATTCGACCTGCCGGACATCCGCTTCTTCGACGCGTCGCTTCTGGACGGCAGTGCCGTCACGGCGGACGAACTGTTCGGGGACTGCGACGTGACCGCCATCAACATCTGGGCCACCTGGTGCCCGCCCTGCCTGGACGAGATGGACGAACTGGCGGAATTCGAAAAGACGCTGCCAGACAACGTGCAGCTCCTGCTGTTCTGCGTGGATGCGCCGACCCATACGGAAGAGTGTCAGGCCATCCTGGAGGAAGCGGGCTTCGAAGGCCGCTGCATCATCAGTGCAACAGGGGATCTCGCCACGCTGGTGAACGACGTGCAGTACATCCCCACGACGATCTTCGTCAACAATACGGGAAAGCAGCTGTGCGACTCGCTGGTAGGCGCGCAGCAGGCTCTCGATGCCGCCTATAAAGAACGGATCAACATCGGCCTGAAGGCCGCCGGCAAGAGCGAACTGTAAGAAAAGAAGATCTGATTTCTCATCGTTTTCTCATTTTTCTCCTATGGGGCTTTCATTTTGCCGCGGTATGATGGGACCATCAAAAGAGGTATTCATCATACAGGAGGAACGAACATGGAACCGAGAGAAATGGAAAATCTGGAGAAAGTCGAACAGTTAGTGGAGAAGGCCGGCTGCACCTACGCGGAGGCGAAGGATGCGCTGGAGTACAGCGACTGGAATCTGCTGGATGCGATCATCCGGCTGGAGCACGAAGGCAAGGCTGTAAAATCTTCTGCAGCCTATAAGACGGCGGATCCGCAGGAAGCACCGAAATCCGGCAGCTACGTAGAACCGGAAGTCATCCATGCGGAGGAAGCGGAGCACATCAAGCCCGACGAATTCAAGAAGGAAAGCAGAAGCGGCTACGGCAACGGCAGCTTCGGAGAAGATGCCCGCCACTACGGTCAGCAGGCAGCGGGGGCTGCCAAAGGCTTCTTCGGCCGCGCTAAGGACGCGCTGACCCAGAATTACATGACCGTCTTCGGCCGTGCCGGCAATCAGATCCTGCGCCTGCCCATGTGGGTGCTGCTCATCCTGCTGCTGTGCTGGTTCTGGGGCATTATCATGATCGCCCTGGTGCTGATGGTCTTCGGCTGCCGCTTCCACTTCGAGGGGAAAGATTTCGGCAAGACCAACGTCAACAACACCTTCGACCGCTGGTCGGAGTACACCTATAACGCCGGACAGAAAGTAAAGCAGGAATTCACCGCCAAGGAAGAGCCTAAGGCGGAAGAAGATCCGAACAGAGAAGAGTAATTATGAAAAGCAACATCCTGATCATCGAAGATGAGGCAAAGATCGCCCGGTTCGTCGAACTGGAGCTGTCCCACGAGGGATATGTCTGCGACAAGGCGGAAGACGGACGGAAGGGGCTGGAGATGGCGGAGAGCGGCGCCTACGACCTGGTGCTGCTGGACATCATGCTCCCGGAGCTCAACGGCCTGGAGGTGCTCAGGAGGCTGAGAAAGACCAGCGACGTTCCCGTGATCGTTTTAACGGCACGGGACGCCGTGATGGATAAGGTGTCGGGCCTGGACATGGGGGCGGACGACTACGTGACGAAGCCGTTTGCCATCGAAGAGCTGCTGGCCCGCATCCGGCTGGCGCTGCGGCGGGGCGGCGCTTCCAAAACGAAGGAAGATCTGCTCGTCTGCGGACCGCTCTCCCTTTCCGTTCCCCGCCACGAGGTGCGCTGGGACGGTTCGGAGATCGACCTCACCAGCCGGGAGTTCTCCCTGCTGCAGACGCTGCTGGAGAACAAGAACGTGGTGCTGTCCCGGGACAGCCTGCTGGAAAAGGTCTGGGGCTACGACTACATGGGCGAGACGAACGTGGTGGACGTGTACGTCCGCTACCTGCGGAACAAGATCGCAGCGGCCGGCGGAGAAAATGTGATCCAGACCGTGCGGGGCGTAGGGTACGTCATCCGCGACGAACATGAGTAACACCGAAAACAAAACGAAAGATAAGAGAATAAAGACGGGCTCCATCGCGCTTCGCATCGCTTTGGGGTCCGCGTTGTATCTGCTGCTGGCGTTTCTCGTGGTGGATATCGCCGTCATGATCGTGGAGGCCTGGCCCCAGATCGAGACGGGGGCAGACCCCGCGGCCGTGCTGCGAAGCGTGTTTTCCGCCTGCAAAGACGTCGTTACGAGCCGCCGGTTCGATATCGTGCTGCAGATCGAGGGGGTCATCGTTTTGCTCCGGCTCATCCTGGATCTGCTGCGGATCCGGAAGCAGCTTAAGCCTCTGGACGAGATGGCCCGGGCCGCCATGGACCTGAGCAATATCGACGTATCCGTGGATGAACGCTTCCAAAAGCTCGAGAGCGCCATCGACCGCCTGAGCCCGGCGGAGGAAGATGCGGCGCTCGCGACGGGGGACGCGGAGCTGGAAGGGCTGGAGAGCGCTGTCAACAAACTGGTGGAGCGCATGCGCGACGCCTACCGGCAGCAGGCCCGCTTCGTGTCGGACGCTTCCCACGAGCTGCGTACGCCGATCGCGGTCATCAAGGGCTACGCGGACATGTTAGACCGCTGGGGCAAGGAGGATGAGGCCATCCTGGAGGAGTCCATCCAGGCGATCAAGACCGAGAGTGACGCCATGCAGCACCTGGTGGAACAGCTGCTGTTCCTGGCCCGGGGCGATTCCGGCAGAACGCCGGTGGAGCGGGTGGATTTCAGCCTGACGGATATGATGAAAGAGGCCTGCAGCGAATCCGCCATGATCGACGAAACGCATACGTACCGTCTGCAGGCGGAGGAAGGCGTAAACGCCTACGGCGATGCGTCGCTGCTGAAGCAGACGGTGCGCATCCTGACGGAGAACGCCAAGAAGTACTCTCCGGAGGGCAGCGAGATCGTGCTGGGGACTAAATATAAGGACGGCAGGCCCTGCTTCTGGGTGGAAGACCGGGGCATCGGCATGGACAGCGACGCGCAGACCCACATGTTCGAGCGCTTTTACCGGGCGGACGATTCCCGGGCGCGCCAGACCGGCGGATCCGGACTGGGCCTTGCCATCGCGAAATGGATCGTGGACCGGCACGGCGGGCGCTTCGAAGTCGTGTCGCGCACCGGTATCGGCACGCGCATCTCGGTGATCCTGTAGAAAATAAAACAACACAGGGGGACAGGTATCTGTCCCCCTGTGTTGTTTTTGTCTTAATGCTTATTCGGCCTTTTCGAATTCGTCCTTGCCAACGCTGCAGAGCGGGCAGACCCAATCTGCGGGCAGATCTTCGAAGGCGGTGCCGGGTTCGATACCGTTATCGGGATCGCCTACTGCGGGGTCATACTCATAGCCGCAGACGCTGCATACATACTTGTCCATTGGTGATAGTCTCCTTTAACAATATGGTGGATTATGCTTCTTCCTTGACGATCTCGGCGTCTACTGCGTTCTTTCTGACGCTCTCGATGCCGTTCAGGCAGCTCTTCTTTGCTGCATAGCCTTCGGAAGCCAGAATGATCTCGCCGTTGGCAGCCTTCAGGCGGAAGCGGGTCTCGCCGGCCTTGTCGGTGTACACTTCGAACTTGGGGTTCTTAGCCTTTTCGAATTCTTCCGTGGTCTGGTCTTCGATGGCAGCGATCGGAGCGTTCTTGGCAACGCTGGCAATGCCGTTCTTGCAGCTGCTCTCAGCCTTGTAAACTTCGGAAGTGCCGATGACCTCGCCGTTGCCTGCCTTCAGGCGGAACGTAAAGCCGGTCTTGGTCTCTTTGATAACAAATTTGCCCATGGGTGTTGCCTCCTTTTTCGAAAAAGTAAGTATTGCGATATATCGACTTCAGTATAGCATTTTATTCACAAAAATAAAAGATGTGCATTTTTATCCGTCCGTCCGGCACAAAACAGACGGCGGATTGTGATATACTTTAAAAATCCTTACGAAATCAAGAAAGAAACGGAATGGTCCCCCATGGGAGATAACGATAAGAAAACCCTTCATATTCCAAGCCTTTGCGCGTTTTTCCTGTGCCTGGTCCTCCTGGACCTCGTTTTTCGTGCCGCTTTTCTGGAAGGCGGCTTTGCGGAAAGCTGCTCCGGCACGGCGCTGCTCTTCTCGCTGTTCTGGGCTGCCGGGCTCACGGGCTTCGTCTGTCTGCTCCCGGACCGGGGCCGGCGCATCGCCATGCCTTTGCTTGTTGCCTTCTGGAGCGCGCTCTGCCTTGTGCACAGCGTCATCCATCATCTGACGGGCAGCTTCTTCTCCGTCGCGGACCTGGATTATGCGGAGGATGGCGTCAAATTCTTCAGCAAGGAGTATCTGATCTTCTCCCCCGGCTTTATGATCTGCGCTTTATGCGTATTTCTGGCGGTTTTATGCATGTCGGTGTGTATGGAAAAGAGCAGTTACAGCCGCGGCCGGGCGATCGTCGGCGTAGTCCTGCTGGCTGCCGGGGTCACCGGAGGCGCTGTGACCCACTTCCAGCTGATGCCGGAGATCACCACGCAGATGTCCTGGCGCGTGCAGTCGGAGGATAAGACGACGGACAACTACATTTACCACGACATGAGCAATGCGAACCGGGCCATGGAGCTGTGCGGCATGTACCAGTATCTGTGGCGCAGTTTCGTCGTGTCGACGCTGCAGTCGGATGCCCGCCAGTACGGCAAGATGTACGAGGAACTGGACGCCTGGTTCGCGGAAAAGCAGGCATCGCCCCACAGATCCAACGCCTACAGCGGCAAGCTGGCCGGAAAGAACTGCTTCTTCATCCTGCTGGAATCCATCGACACCTGGCTGCTCACGGAAGACTATATGCCGAATCTGTATGCGGTGCGGCAGCAGAGCGTGGACTTTGCAAACCACTATTCCAGCCTCTACATTACCGCTTCCACCTTCAATACCGAATTCATCGCCAACACCGGCCAGATCCCGCCCTCTGCTGGCCTGGACACCTCCGCCTACGAGGAGGACACGTTCCCCATGGCGCTGGCCAAGCTGTTTGCGGAAGCGGGCTATACCGCCAAGACCTTCCACAGCGCAGATCCAGTCATCTACAACCGGGGCAGCATCCACAAGAACCTCGGCTACGGTCCCTACTATTACCACTACAATATGGGGATGGACGACTATATGCTGGATACCCAGCTGATGCGGGGCTTCGGCTATATGACCGCGGACCAGCCCTTTTTCGACTTTATTCTTACGTTCTCGGGTCACGGGCCCTATACGGAGGAGATGGCCAACATCTCCGATCCCCATCTCGCCGCTGCGAAGACCGCGGTAGCCCGGGCCAGCCTTCCCATCGAAGCCAGACGTTCTGAGGAATACCTGCTGGCGGTGGCTCACGCCATGGAGACCGATGCCTTTATCGGCGAACTGATGCAGGCGCTGGAGGACAGCGGCCTCGCGGAGGATACGGCGCTGGTGTTCTTTACAGACCATTACTGCAAGTACATGACGGATACGGACCTCGTGATGAAGCTCAAGGGCGTGTCCGACATGGACGCGATCTGTCATACGCCTTTCTTTATCTGGTCGAAAGACCTGCCTGCCCGCAGCATCCCCAAGGTGACCTCCACCATGGACATCGCACCCACGATCGTCAATCTGTTCGGTCTGGACGCGGACTACGCCTGGTATCCGGGCAGCGATATCTTCTCCGCGGACGGCGGCACCGCCATCTTCCGGGGCGGCTCCTGGTACGACGGCAGGGAGTGGGGCGGACCCACCCCCGAGACGCTGCAGTTCCTCTCTCTCGCAGGCGACGTGCTGCGCTGCGACTATTTCGGCCGCTCTGTTAATCCCCAGTAAACTATGGTATAATATACTGTCTTATTGGGTGGAGTTTCGCCCAATGAAAGGATGGTATCATGAACGGGAAATTTCTTCACAATCTGATCCGGAGCTTTACCCGGATCGATATGATCGTAATGATCGTTCTGGCCCTCATCATCCTGTGGCTGAACGTATACGCGGGCATCGTCGCGTTTCTGATCGTCGCCGCTCTCAGCATCTACCACACGAAGCTGATGGGACAGGCCTCGGAAGAATCCATCAAGGAGTACGAGGAATCGGTCATCCGTCAGCACATGGACGAGGCAGGCATCAAGGAAGACGGCACCGTTACGGATAAGGCGGCAGCTGCGGAGATCGAGCGCCTGAAGAAGGCGAACGAGGACGCCCAGAGCTGCATCGCTTTCATCAACATCGACAACTACGACGAACTGCTGGCGAGCTCTCCCGTGGAGGAGCAGTCCTCCATCGGTGCGGAGATCGATAAAAAGATCCGCGCCTGGACGCAGTATCTGGACGCAGCCGTCACCCGGGTGCGCAGCAACCGGTACTACGCGCAGTTCGAGAACAAATATCTCGCCGAGCAGAAGCGCAGCGAATTCCCCATTATCAACCAGATGCACGAGATCGAGACCCAGGCGGATTTCCCCACCTCCGTCTCCATCGGCATCGGAACGGGCAGCGGCAGTTTCTCCCGCATCCAGGCCCTGGCAGAGGAAGCCATGGATCTGGCGCTGGGCAGAGGCGGCGACCAGGCGGTCATCAAGCACGAGGACGGGGACATCGAATACTACGGCGGCTCCCTTCCCAGCGTGGAAAAGCGCAACAAGGGCAAGGCCCGCATCATGGCCCACGCCCTGATGCAGCTGGTCAAAAGTTCCGACCGGGTGTTCATCATGGGTCACGCAAGGCCCGACATGGACTGCATCGGCTCCGCCATCGGCATGTACACCTTCGCCCGCAGCGCCGGCAAGCCCACGGACATCATCCTGGACAACGTAGGCCAGGCGATCGATATCATCTACGAGGCGGCGGTCAAGACCGGCCGGTACAGCTTTATCAGCGGCGAAAAGGCGTCCCAGCTGGCGACGGACAATACGCTGATCATCCTCGTGGATTCGCACATCCCGGCCATCGCGGAATATCCGCCCATCCTGCAGCAGGTAAACCGGATCGCAGTCATCGACCACCACAGAAAGTCGAAGGACGCGGTGGAGAACCCCACGCTGATGCACATGGAGACCTACGCGTCTTCGGCCAGCGAACTCGTAACGGAGCTGCTGCAATACGCTGTGGACAAGAGCAGCATCGACAAGTTCGACGCGGATGCGCTGCTGGCGGGCATCACCGTGGACACGAAGGGCTTCGCCATCAACACCGGCGTAAGAACGTTCGACGCGGCGAGCTGGCTGCGCCGCATGGGTGCGGACAACACGAACGTGCGCAGCTTCTTTAAGCTCAAGCTGGACTTCGTCAAGAAGAAGAGCAATATCATGGCCAACGCCGAGATCCTCGGGGAGGGCGTGGCCGTTGCCTATACCAAGGACAGTGACCCCGCCATGCAGGTGCTGGTCGCCCAGGCAGCGGACGAGCTGCTGGACGTGAGAGGCGTGCACACCGCCTTCGCGGCAGGAAAAGGCACGGACCGCACCATGATCTCCGCCCGCTCGCGGGGAACGATCAACGTGCAGACGGTCATGGAAAAACTGGGTGGAGGCGGTCACCTGAACATCGCCGCAGCCCAAGTGGAAGAAGGCCCGGAGGAGGCCATCGCGAAAGTCGTATCGGTCCTGAGAGAATCAGGTTTAATGTAGAAAGGAAACAGACACATGCAGGTCATCTTATTAAAGGACGTTAAGGGCCAGGGCAAGGCCGGCCAGGTCGTAAAGGTGAGCGACGGCTATGCCCGCAACATGCTGCTGCCCAAGAAGCTCGCCATGGAGGCGACGCCCGCCAACATGAAGGTGCTGGAAAAGCAGAGAGCGCAGATCGAGGCGCAGAGAGCCATCGATAAGCAGGTGGCGGAGGACATCAAGGCCAAGGTCGAGGCCAAGACCGTCAAGGTCGTTACGAAGGCCGGCGAGAACGGCAGACTGTTCGGCGCCATCACGAGCAAGGATATCGCGGAAGCGATCCAGAAGGAATTCCTCATCGAACTGGATAAGAAAAAGATCGATCTGGACGCCCCCATCAAGCAGACCGGTGTTACGGAAGTTACGCTCAGGCTGTTCCCGGGCGTGCAGGCCAAGTGCAAGGTGGACGTAGTTACGGAATAAACGGAGCGAAGTGCAGACATGAGCCAGATGGAACGCATCCCGCCTCACAGCGACGAGGCGGAAAAGAGCGTGCTCGGCGCTGTGCTGATCGATAAGGAGACGTTCTTCGCGGTCTCGGAGATCTTAAAGCCCGACGACTTTTATCCCGAGAGCCACAAGGAGATCTACCACAGCATGCTGGATCTGTACCAGCGCAGCGAGCCCATCGACGTCGTTACGGTGTCGGAAAGCTTAAAGAGAAGAAACAGCCTGGAAGCCGTGGGCGGCCGGGCTTATATCGCTTTTTTGTCCACGGTGGTCCCCACCACCGCCAATGCGGTGCAGTATGCCCGCATCGTGGCGGAGAAGGCCATGCTGCGCCGGCTCATCACCGCAGCCAGCGGCATCGTGGAGAAGAGCTACGAGGAGAAACTGGAGTCGGAAAAAGTGCTGGACTTCGCGGAGGCCAGCATCTTCGACATCGCCAAGACCCGCCAGACCACGGAGTACTCGGATCTGAAGGACGTACTGAGCGTCAACCTGGAGGCCATCAAGGCGGCCAAGGAGAACGGCGGCGCGCTGCCCGGCATCCCCACGCGCTTTAAGGATCTGGACAACAAGCTCAACGGTCTGCACAAATCCGACCTCATCATCATCGCGGCCCGTCCGTCCATGGGAAAGACCGCGTTTGCCCTCAACATCGCGCAGAACGTGGCCTTAAAAGAGGACAAGCGGGTGGTCATCTTCTCGTTGGAAATGGCGAAGGAAGCGCTGGGCATGCGTCTCATCTCCATGGATTCGCGGGTGGACAGCAAGCGCCTGGAGATCGGCGACCTGTCCGACGAGGACTTAAACGACGTGCTGGATTCCATCGGCCGCATGTCCGAAAAGGATATCATCATCGACGCGACGCCCGGTATCGGGGTCATGGAGATGCGCAACAAGTGCCGCCGCATCAACGCGGAGCGCAAGATCGACCTCATCGTCGTGGACTACCTGCAGATCATGAGCGCGGACATCCAGAGCGAAAGCCGCCAGCAGGAAGTGTCCAATATCTCGCGTTACTTAAAGCAGCTGGCCAGAGAGATGGAGTGCCCCGTCATCGTGCTTTCCCAGCTTTCCCGTGCTTCGGAAAAGCGGCAGGGCAGCCACAGGCCCATGCTTTCGGATCTGCGCGACTCCGGCGCCATCGAACAGGACGCCGACGTCGTCATGTTCCTGCACAGAGAAGACTACTACCGCACGGCGGAGGAAGAGCCCGACAACATCTGCGAGGTCATCATCGCCAAGCAGAGAAACGGCGAGACCGGTACGGTGCGCCTCACCTGGATCCCCCGGTTCACCAAGTTCGTGGACCGCTACGTGGAGGGCAGCAGCCCCCTGGATTAAACGGCAATGGATTACAGCAAACAGAACGTCTCCAATTACTATCTGTACGATACGCAGGTGGAGAACCTGTTTTTATCGGAATATATGGCATCGGCTCCCGGCGAATACGTAAAGGCGTATCTGCTGGCCTTGATGTACGCACAGCTGAACAAGCCCGCAGACGACCGGATGATCGCCCGCAGCGTCGGGATGGCGCCGGAAAAGATGGCGGAATGCTGGGCGTACTGGGAAAGCCGGGGCGTCGTGCGGCGCATCTACGCTGACCCGGAGGACAGCGCTTCTTTTCATGTGGAATTCGTAAACCTGCGCGAAGAGGTGTTCGGGTCACGGACCCCGGCCGCGCCGGAGGCAAAGGCCTCTGCCCGTCTGGACGACAAGGCCCTGGCGAAGCTGTACCGCGACGTGGAAGCCGTTACGGGCCGCATGATGGAAGCCAGAGAGCCGGAGGAGATCGCCTCCTGGCTGTCCGAGTACGGCATGAGCCCGGAATTCATCCTCTGCGGGTACCGGTTCTGCACCGCAAAGCGCAGAAGCAACCGCTGCCGCTACGTGGCGACGGTCTTAAAAGATTGGAAATCCAAGGGATTCAGCAGCCCCGCCCAGGTGGAGGAATACCTGGAGGGCATGGACAGACATTTCGATCTGCAGAAGCAGATCTTTAAAGCGCTCGGCTTCTCCCGGAACGCCACCGAGGAGGAGAAGCGCATCATGAACAAGTGGTTCGACGATTACGGCTTCGATCTTGAGAAGATAAAAGAAGCCTGCAGCAAGACCTCCGGCATCTCGAACCCCAACATCAACTACGTGGACAGCATCCTTACGTCCTGGTACCGGGAGAGCGGCAGAACGCCGGAAGACAACGCGCAGCTGCTTATCGCGAGGATCGAAAAGTCCTACGAAGACGACCGGAAGAGAAATGCTGCCCGCATGGAGCAGATCCGGGAAGAGGTCTTCACAAGAATTCCAAGAATCAAGAGTATTATGGAGGAACTTCGTTCCTGCAGTTTTAACGTTTCCCGCTATCTGCTGATGGGGGAGAACGGCAAGGAAGCTGCCGCCAGGGAACGGAAGAACATAGAATCGCTGCGCAGCGAACGCGCCCGCCTGCTTACGGAAGCGGGATACGGCACGGACGCCCTGGATCCGGTCTATACCTGCAGCAAGTGCAAGGATACCGGTATGCTGGAAGACGGCAGCCGCTGCTCCTGCTATAAGGAGAAAGTGCGCCTGTTTACGCAGCAGGAAGGAAGCAAATGACGGACAAAAGTGCCGACAACATAAATAAGAATATCGACCAGGAGGGCGTGCGCAAAGAGCTGGACGAGCTGGTGCAGAGCAAACTGCAGCAGCTGGACGAAAAGCTGGACGCGCAGGCGTTCGAGGAGGAATTCCGGGAAAAGGCCCAGGAACTGGAGAAGGAAAAGGAAGCCCATTATCAGCGGAAAGGCAAGCGGCGCAGCGAAGCGTCCGGCAGCGATTCCGAACACCGCCGCGTTTATGCGGCGGCCAGCGCGGCAGCCAGAAAACTGGCGTCCTACCGGCCTGTGGGCGAAAGGTTTCTGCACAGGACCTGGCGTCTCGGCAAACAGCTGAAAGCGAAGCGCCGGGAGATGCAGGGCAAGGACTGGTACACCCAGGAGCGCCGCCAGGCGGAATATGCCGCCTGCATCGACGACTGCTGGGGTCCGGTGGTGGACGGCTGGGACGGCCTTTGGAACACCGCCTGGAACTTCATCTGCCGGCTGGGAGAAGACTTCTGGGATCTCCTGCTCATCATCGCCGACGCGGTGATCGCCGCGGTCTACTATCTGGGCAGCTTTTTCTACTACATCTGGGACCGCCTCTGGGACGTCCGCTACTGGATCGAACAGCGCAAGCACAACATCTTCGCCGCGTTCGCGGTGCTGGTCGTGGTCATCGCGGCCTCGGTCGTGCTCATCCAGTCCTCCACCGCCTACGAGTACAGCTACCACGGCAAACTGCTGGGCACCGCCCGCAGCGTGGACGACGTCTACCGGACCATCGACGTGCTCGGCGACAAGCTGTCCAAGGCCACCGGTGCCAACGTCTCGCTGGACGTGGAGCGCGACATGACCTTCAACAAAGTCGTGGGCTTTAACCTGGATGTGGATACCGACGAAGATATCCTCAACACCATCACCTACATGAAGGATCTGCAGGTGGAGGCCTACGTCATCTGTGTCGACGACGAGGAGACGGTCACCCTGGAGAGCGAAAGCGTAGCCAAGGAACTGCTCTCCGAGATCCAGAACGAATACGCAGCGGCGTCCACCGGCGCAGTCATCGACGAGGTGTCCTACGACCAGAAGGTGGAGATCCGCCCCAGCTACTGTCTGCTGGGCGATATCTGGAACCGGTCCGACGCCAAAAAGGTGCTGCAGGGGAACAAGGAGGGGACGGATGAACCCCTCATCACGATCCGCAGCACGGAGACCGCGACCTACACCGAAGCCGTCGCCTACGACGTGCAGTACATCGATAACGCGTCGCTGTACGAAGGCGAGACCGAGATCAAGAGCCAGGGCTCCGAAGGCACCGACCTCATCGTTGCGACGGTTGAGAGGGTCAACGGCCAGGAAGTGGCCCGCACCGTGGTGTCCACCACCCGCATTACGGAACCGGTGGCGGAGGTCCAGTACCGGGGCACGAAGCCCATCCCTGCCACCCAGGGCACCGGCGCGTTCCAGTATCCGCTGGCATCCTACACGATCTCGTCCTACTTCGGCATGCGCTGGGGCACGCTGCACACAGGCGTCGACCTGGCGGCCCCCATGGGTTCGAAGATCTACGCCAGCGACGGCGGCACCGTTACGTTCGCCGGCTGGAAGGGCAGTTACGGCTACCTGGTCATCATCAGCCACGGCGGCCTGTTCGAGACATATTACGCTCACTGCAGCAAGATCTTAGTCAGCGTGGGCGAAAACGTATATCAGGGTCAGAATATCGCATTGGTCGGAAGCACCGGTTATTCCACCGGCCCCCACTGCCACTTCGAGGTGCGCTATAACGGCACGCCGAACAACCCGCTGAATTATCTGTAGTCAAACCACACAGCAAAGACCAAAGGAGGCATGTGTTTTATGGAAAGAATGATCGGAACCGTATCCAGAGGCGTCCGCGCGCCCATCATCCGCGAGGGAGACGACATCGTAAAGATCGTGACCGACAGCATCCTGGCCGCGAGCAACGGCGGTAAGGATCTGCGCGACAAGGACGTGGTCGCTGTGACCGAAGCAGTGGTCGCGAGAGCCCAGGGCAACTATGTGGGCGTAGAGGATATCGCTGCGGATGTACGGGCTAAGTTCCCCTCCGGCGAGTTCGGCGTCGTATTCCCCATCCTGTCCCGCAACCGCTTCGCGATCTGCCTGCGCGGCATCGCGAAGGGCGCGAAGAAGATCTGGCTGCAGCTGTCCTATCCCAGCGACGAAGTGGGCAACCACCTCATCTCTCTGGATGATCTGGATGCTGCGGGGGTCAACCCCTATTCCGACGTGCTGAGCGAAGCGAAGTACCGCGAGCTGTTCGGCTACAAGAAGCACAGATTTACCGGCGTGGATTACGTGGAATACTACAAGCAGCTGGTGGAAGATGCCGGCGCCGAGTGCGAGATCTTCTTCGCCAACGACGTGCGTGCCATTCTGAAATACACGAAGAACGTGTTGGCCTGCGACATCCACAGCAGAGAGAGAAGCAAGAGACTGCTGAAGGAAGCAGGCGCGGAGATCGCTCTCAACTTAAGCGACATCATGACCGCTCCCGTCAACGGCTCCGGCTATAACGAAAACTACGGCCTCTACGGCTCCAACAAGGCGACGGAGGACACCATCAAGCTGTTCCCCAGAGACTGCCAGCCCGTGGTAGAAGGCATCGCGAAGAATCTGAGAGAGGCTTCCGGCAAGCAGATCGAGGCCATGGTCTACGGCGACGGCGCCTTTAAGGACCCCGTGGGTAAGATCTGGGAGCTGGCGGACCCCGTGGTCTCTCCGGCGTACACCGCAGGTCTGGAAGGCCAGCCCAACGAGCTGAAGCTGAAGTATCTGGCAGACAACGATTTCGCAGAGCTTTCCGGCGATGCGCTGAAGGACGCCATCAAGGATTCCATCCGCCACAAGGATGCGGATCTGGTGGGCAACATGGCTTCCCAGGGCACCACGCCCCGCCGCCTGACCGACCTGATCGGCTCCCTGTGCGACCTCACCTCCGGATCCGGCGACAAGGGCACGCCCATCATCTGGATCTCCGGCTATTTCGACAACCTGACGGCAGAATAAATGAAGTATAAGGCCCGAACCGTCATCCAACGTTCGTCAACACTTTATCGCAGACAGCCCTCCAAAGTCGGGCTGCCTGCTCAGCGTTTGCGATTTCCTCGCTTATGGATGAACGGCTTCGGGCCTTTGCTCGATTTTCAGATGCTATGAAAAAGATCATTCTATTCGCAATTACGATCCTGGCCTTTTCCTGGAGTTTCTCTTTTGCTGAGAATTCTGTGATTGAACTTTCCTCCGCGGAAGACCTGCAATTGCTGGCGGAACATCCGGACGGAGATTTTGTGCTGACGGACGATGTCTACTTCGAACCGGATACCGAATGGGTGCCTCCCGTATTCCGCGGTCATCTGAACGGGAACGGATATACGATCTACAACGTGCACAACACCGGCCTGTGCCCTGAGACCCGCACGGTCTACGACGGCAACTACAAGGAATACGATGGCGCGTTTGCCGGGCTGTTCGGCATTCTGGACGGTGCCGTGGTGGAAGAACTCAACCTGGTCGGCGCCTCTATCCAGGTCTACGATTCCGAATCCAGCGTGTTTGCCGGCGTTCTCACCGGCTTGATGGAAAACGACGCGGTCGTGAGGAACTGCAGCGTGCAGGGCTCCTGCGACGTCTCCACCTCCGGCCATTGCTTCGGCGCGGGCGGCATCGCCGGTTACGGCAGCGGCCAGATCTCGTGGTGCAGCGCCGACACTACGCTGGTGTGCACCGATACGGACGTGGAATACAAGGACGAGCAGTTTATGGGCGGCGCCTACGCTGCGGGGTTCATCGACCTGCTCGAAAACGACATCCGCATCGACGGCTACGATTCCGACCACGGCTACGTCCACAACGGCGGCCTGGTGGGCATGTACATCATCTATCCGAAGGGAACGACCTATGCAGGCGCGGTCGTCAACGACCACGTGTCCGGGCGCATCCGCTTCTTCGAGGACAACCGGGACCGCCGGGCCTACTGTGACCCCTACATCGGCGAGGTGCTGCAGTGGACCTACGACTGGGGCGGCTGCACGGAGGATTTTACGCGGGATGAAGTCTTTACCTACGACGAGGTCCTGCGCCCCTGCCCGCACGGTAATCTGTATTGGACGGAAACGAAGGTCGAACCCGATTACAATGTGCAGGGCTACCGGGAACTGCGCTGCACGGAGTGCGGCTACACGGTCCGCATGGATTACCGCGCACCCTTAAAGCAGGAGATCCAGCTGCTGGACGAAGAGCCCATCGCGGAAGCGGCGGCCGAGGCGGCTGCGGAAGTGAAGGCCAATCAGGGCCTGGACCCGAAAGCCCTTATCGGCGTATTTGCCGGCGGAGCCATCATCCTGGCAGCGCTCATCCTGTACGGAAAAGGCAAAGGAGGCAAGCATTGAACATTCTCGGCATCATTTTAGGTGCGGCGATCGTATTCGCTCTCCTGTTCGTTCTCGGTAAGACCGGGGGCGGCGCTTTTGAAGACCTCGACGACGAAGAGTAGAGACACGAAATGAAATTCGTATTCGCATCGGATTCCTTTAAAGGTACCCTCAGTTCCATACGGACCGGCGAGCTGCTGACGGCGGCAGCCAAGGAGGTCTTCCCCGGCTGCACCTGCAAGACCGTTCCCATGGCGGACGGCGGCGAGGGCACAGCGGAGGCGGTCATTTTGGCGACCGGCGGCAAATGGGTGCCGGTCGAAGTGAGCGGCCCTCTGGGCGAACCGGTCACAGCGGGCTACGGCCTGCTGCCCGGCGGTACGGCCATCATCGAGATGGCTTCGGCTTCGGGGCTGGTTTTGGTACCGCCCGAACAGCGTGACCCCCGCAGCACTTCCACCTACGGCACCGGCGAACTGATCGCTGCCGCGCTGAACGCGGGCTGCACCGAGCTCACCATCGCCATCGGCGGCAGCGCCACCAACGACGGCGGCATGGGCTGCGCCCGGGCGCTGGGCGTAAAGTTTTTGGATGCGGCAGGAAACGAGCTGGAAGGCAAAGGCGGCGACCTGGCGAAGGTCGCGCGCATCGATGCATCCGGTCTGCTGCCCGCGGCGAAGGCTGCCAAATTTACCGTCATGTCCGACGTGGACAATCCACTGCTTGGCCCGGATGGAGCAACGTTTACATTTGGCCCTCAGAAGGGCGCAGTGCCCGAAATCCGCGACGAACTGGAGGCGGGTATGGAAAACTATGCCCAAGTCCTAAAACGCGATCTTGGGGTGGATACGGGCTTTCCCGGGGCAGGCGCCGCCGGCGGCCTGGGCGCGGCTCTGAAGATCTTCCTGAACGCGCAGATGCGTTCCGGCTCCGACGCGGTGCTGGATCTGGTGCACTTCGACGAAGACCTGAAGGATGCGGACTTCGTCATCACCGGGGAAGGGCGTATCGACTGGCAGTCCGCCCACGGCAAAGTGGTTGCGGGCGTAGGCAGACGCTGTAAGAAGGCCGGCGTTCCCTGCATTGCCATCGTCGGCGGCATGGGCGATAAGGCGGAGGAGATGCTTTCTCTTGTGGACAGCATCGTGCCGACCGTACAGGGCCCCTGCACGCTGGAATACGCGATGGAGCACGCGGAGGCGCTGTATGCGAGCGCAGCGAGCAGGGTCATGCGAATTCTTGCATTTTCCAATGCACATCGTAAATAAACGATAAACAGTAAGGCACAGTTTTTATGGAAAATCTCATCATTTCCCTCAAAGTCATCGCGCCGCTGATGATCTACATGCTGCTCGGCGTGTTTTTCAAGCGGCGGGGGCTCATCAGCGATAAACTGAATACGGAAATGAACAGCTTTCTCGTCAAGGTGTTCCTGCCCGTTCTGATGTTTAAGAATATTTACCAGGCAGACCTGTCCGGGCTGAACGGCAGCTTCGGCATCTATGCCGGCATCGCCAACATCTTGGGCTGGTGCCTCTGCTATTTCATCTTCAGCCGGATCGAAAAGGACCCGGCCCGGGTCGGTTCCATGGTGCAGGGCGGATTCCGCAGCAACGCCGTCATCTTCGGCATTCCCGTGGCGGAGAGCCTGTTCGGCGTGGGCAATACCGTGGAAGTGGCGCTCGCCATCGCGGTCTGCGTGCCGGTGTACAACGTGTTTTCGGTGCTGGTGCTGGAGGTCTGCGGCCAGAAGGCACAGATGCAAAAAGACGCCGCAGCGGGCAAGACCAGCCATATCGACGGCAGGCACATCGCGCTGAGCGTCGCGAAAAACAAGCTGATCTGGGGCGCGTTGGCCGGGCTGCTGGTCAATTTCTCCGGCATCGATCTGCCGGATTCCCTGGATACGGTGGCGGCAGGCATGTCCGGCTGCGTTACGCCGCTGGCCTTCATCCTGCTGGGTGCCTCCTTCAGCCTCAACGCGGCGACGAAGAACATCAAGGCGATCTCCATCGTCACGGCCTGCAAGCTGGTCATCTACCCGCTGCTGTTCATGATCCTGCCGATCTGGTGGGGCTGGAAGGGTCACGTGATCGGCGCCATGCTGCTGTCCTCCGGTGCCCCGACGGCCATCTCCTCCTTCCCCATGGCGAAAGGCATGGGCTGTGACGGCGAGCTGGCGGGCGAGATCGTGGTGGTCACCTCGGTGTTCTCGGTGCTCACCATGTTCCTGTGGATCTTCGGATTAAAACAATTTGGATTATTATAAGGAGTAAGTATGACCCTGAACGATTATCTGAGCAGCATTACCGGCGCGGACCGGGATGCGGTCGAAGCGGCAAAAAAGCGCAACGACGGACTGCTGAAGCCTCTGGGCAGTCTCGGACGGCTGGAGACCATGGCCGTCAAGATGGCCGGCATCACCGGCAAGGTGCTCAACACGGCGGAAAAGCGCTGTATGCTGGTGTTTGCGGCGGACAACGGCGTCGTCGAGGAGGGCGTGGCCGGCACGCCCCAGGAGATGACCCGCAATCACACGAAAAACATCGCGGAAGGCGTGTCCGGCGTCGGCGTGCTGGCGGCCTATGCGGGCGCGGATCTGAAGGTGGTGGATATCGGCGTCAAGGGCCGGGTGGACTGCCCCCTGGTGATCGACCGGCACATCGCAGACGGCACCAACAACTTCGCCAAGGGCCCGGCGATGACCCGGGAGCAGGCCATTCAGGGCATCCTCACCGGCATCGACATGGTGCGGATCTGCAAGGACGAAGGCTACGAGCTGCTGGGCAACGGCGAAATGGGCATCGGCAACACCAGCTCCACCAGCGCCTGCTGCATGGCGCTTACGGGCCTTTCTGCGGATGAGGTCGTGGGCAAAGGCGGCGGCCTGACGGACGAAGGCCTGGTGCATAAAAAAGAAGTGATCCAGGCAGCGTTGACGCTGAACAAGCCCGATGCGGGCGATCCTATCGACGTCATCGCGAAGGTGGGCGGCTTCGACATCGCTGCCCTCACCGGCTGCTACATCGGCGCGGCCTATTACCGCATCCCCATGGTGATCGACGGGGTCATCAGTTCTTTGGCAGCGCTCTGCGCGGCGCGGCTGATTCCTGCGTGCGCGGATTTCATGTTCGCGTCCCACGCCTCGGCGGAGCCCGCCTACGCCTATATTATGAAGGAACTGGGCCTGGAGCCCATTTTGGATATGCGCATGCGGCTCGGGGAAGGCACCGGCTGCCCGCTGGCCTTCCACATCGTGGGGTCGGCCTGCGCCATGATGCGGAACATGCACACCTTCGCCCAGGAAGCCATGGACGAGACCTACCGCATCGATATCAGAAAGGACGAGAAATGATTACCCTTGTGACCGGCGGCGCGAGAAGCGGCAAGAGCGATTTTGCGGAAAAACTGGTGGCGGAAAAGGCGGCCGGCGGACCGGTCCTGTATATCGCCACGGCGACCAACACCGACGGTGAGATGGACGACCGCATCCGGCGGCATCGCGCCCGGCGCCCGGAAAACTGGCGCACGGAGGAGCGCTGGCAGAACCTGGACCGCATCTCCCTGGGCGCGGAAAAGGCTGTACTGCTGGACTGTGTAGGTTTTCTGCTGGACAACACGTATTTTGGCACGATCGCCGACTGGGACGACCCGAAACAGGAAGAGGCGGACGCGGCAGAAGAAAAGGTGAAGGCAGAGCTGACGGCTCTGGCGGAGCTCTGCAACGCGGTCAACGTGGACCTGGTGATGGTGACGAACGAGGTGGGAGACGGCTTGGTACCTGCTACAAAAGTTTCCCGGCTCTACCGGGATGCGCTGGGACGCATCAACTGCCATGCGGCAGCCCTCGCAGACCACGTGTACTTTTCCGTCTGCGGCATTCCGATGCAGGTAAAATAGAAAGATCCGCGCGACGCAGCGCGGTCTTTTTCTGTCTATCAGGGTGAAAGGGGATTTTACTATGATCATGAAAAAAGTGTTGAGCGCAGGCCTGGCCGTTCTGCTGGCCTTCGGTGCCTGCAGCTGTGCCACGGTGGACGCAGAAGATACCGATCCGACCGGCAGCGGCACAGGCCCGAAGGAAAAGCCCGCAGCTACGGAGACCAGCTCCTATGCTTTGGCAGAGCCGGTGCTGCCGGAAATGGCGCCTTATCCGGATGAGATGTCCTTTGCCGGAGCGGACGGCCTGTTCGATTCCGATGGGTTCGACGCCGCCTGGACCGCCTGGAACGAAGGGGTGCAGGCGAGAAGAGACGCGGCCCAGAGCTACCCGGGCAAGCTGGATGCCTACTTAAAGAAGACGACGGAAACCTTCCTGACGCCGAAGGAAGCGGGGAAGAATGCGGTCTGCTCGCCGGTCAACATCTGGCTGGCGCTGGCGATGGTCGCTGAGACCGCAGATGGGCAGACCCGTGCGGAACTGCTGGATCTGCTGGGCGTTTCCTCCATCGAGGACTGCCGGGAACTGGCGAATAAGCTCTGGACGGCCAACTATATCGACGACGGCGCAGCCACCAGCAAACTGGCGGCTTCTCTGTGGATGAACCAGGATGTACCGTTCAAAGAGCAGACAGTCCAGACTCTGGCGGACGATTATTTTGCCTCCACGTTCCGGGGCGGCATGACGGATCCGGCGTATTCGGCGGCCTTCAAGAGCTGGCTGAACGACAACACCGGCGGCCTGCTGCAGGATGCGGTGGAAAACCTGCCGGATTTCGATCCGCAGACCATCATGGCCCTGGCCACGACCGTCTACTTCTCCGGCAAGTGGAGCGACCAGTTCCAGGATGCGAACACCTATACGGAGACCTTCCACGGGGCTGTTTCGGACAAGGATGCGGACTTTATGCACCGTTCGAGCACCGGGCAGTATTTCTACAGCGAGCATTTTGCTGCGGTCAGCCTGCCCTTTGAAGATGCAGGCAGCATGTGGCTGCTTCTGCCGGACGAGGGCGTGACCCCCGTAGACCTGCTGAAGAGCGGCGAAGCCATGGATTTCGTGCTCTCCGGCGGCGCAAAGGGGGCGGAAAGCACGTTCCTGAAGATCGATATGGCGGTGCCTAAATTCGACGTGGAAGCGGATATGGATCTGGCGGAAAAACTGACGGCACTGGGCGCCGGCAGCATGTTCACGAACAAGGCGGACTTCTCCAACCTGACAGACATGGACGGCGTCTTTATCGGCAGCGCCACCCACGATGCCCGGGTCAAAGTGGACGAGGAAGGCTGCGAAGCGGCGGCCTTTACCGCGATGATGTACGAGGGAACTGCACTGCCCCCGGAAGAGCGGGTGGAATTCAAGCTGGATAGGCCCTTCCTGTTTGCCCTGATGGGCATCGACGGCCTGCCGCTGTTCTACGGCGTAGTCAATCAGTTATAAGGACGAAAAAACGGGGACGGTTCTTTGTCTCAGCAGTGCAGTACTGCATCAGTGAGACAAAGAACCGTCCCCGTTTTGCATTTTCGGATTAGAAGAACTTTGCGACTTCCTCTACTGCCTTGCGGGGTCTGCTGCCGGGTTCCTTGGCGCGCTTGCCGACGGCGATGACGGCCATCACTTCTTCCTCTTCGGGAATGCCCAGGCTCTCTTTGAGCGCTTCCGCATCGCGGATGCCCATGATGAGGGTGTCGAAACCCAGGTCGGATGCGGCCAGCACCAGATAGGCGTCGTGGAGTCCCAGATCGTAGGCGCCCCAGTAGTTGCCGGCCTTGTTGGCAGGGCCTTCCGGTCCGAAGCCGGACAGATTTCTTACGAAGGTCGTCACGATGAGGGATGCGCCGGCGGAACTGTTGGCGTTAAAAGAGGGCAGGCACTTTTCCTGCACTTCCTTTACCTTTTCCGGGCTTACGACCGCATAGCTTCTGGCGGGCTGGTCGTTTTTCCAGGACGGAGCCTGCTGCGCCATCGCGAGGATCGCTTCGATATCTTCTTTGGAAGCCGCAGAGGCGTAAGCGCGCACGCTGCGGCGGATCTCGATCAGTTTTTTGAATTCCATTCTGTCTCTCCTTGTCTGTAACGGATAATTTCTACCTGTCCATTATCTGCCCTTTGGTCCCAAAATGCAAATGCAAAAGAAGCCCGTGCATTGTATAATAAATGCATAGAGATAAAAAGCGAAGGGGTGGCGGCCAAAGAGGCTCATCGAGCGATTGAGCGGGTGCCGCGACAACCGAGTTTGCTCCCGTCGCGGCCAAGCGAATGAGCGAAGATGAGGATGTGTTGGCCGACAGGACCCCGGAGCGTGCGCTAAGCATACGATGATCCAAGCCTTCATTCTGATGCTGGGATTCTTCACGCGGATCCCGGTGCCGCAAATCGAATATACGGAAGAGCGCTATGTAAAAGGCATTCCGCTGCTGCCCTTCGTCGGCGCGGTGAGCGGAGGCCTGCTTTGGTGCGTCTTCCAGCTTTCCCGCTGGCTGCCCATGCCGGTCGTGGCGCTGCTGATCTTTCTCGCCTATCTGCTGATCACCGGCGGCATCCACATGGATGGCCTGGGCGATTCCTGCGACGCCCTGTTCTCCGCCCGCGATCCCGAGCGGATGCTGGAGATCATGAAGGATTCCCGCAGCGGGAGTTTCGGCGTTCTGGGGCTCATCGCGGCGTCGGCGGCCTACCTCATCCTGCTGAGCTATGCGCCTTGGCAGGCGGTGCTGCTGTTTCCGGTGGTCGGTAAGGTGACCCCGGCACTCTCCTCCAACTGGGCGCCTTACATCCGCGCGAAGGGCATGGCGGAGCTGTTCTGCCAAAACGCCACCAAAGGCGTTCTGGCTTTCGACGCGCTGCTGTGCATCGCTGCCGGTTTTGCCCTGGGGATCTCCGTCGGCATCGCTGCGGTCATCGCGCTGTTTGCCTGCGTGACGCTCGTTCTGCGGGTCAAACATATCTTAGGCGGCATTACCGGAGACATCCTGGGCCTCGCCTGCGAAGTCTCCCAACTGATATTCCTGTTCGTTTGCGTCGTGTTTTCTGCAAGGGGGTTGCTATGAAAAAGAAATCTGTATTGGCCGTTCTTTTGATCCTGGCGCTTGCCTTAGGCCTCGCGCTCACCGGCTGTTCGAGCGGAGACGATACCATCGATCCCGGCGATCTGCAGCCCGGTTCCGAAACGGAGGAGCCGGCGGAAGGCGAAGCGGGCGAAGAAGGAGAAGGGGAACAGGAGGCGGAGCTGCCTCCCGCCGTTGACCCGGCCAAACCCAAACCGGTCTATTACTACAATCCGCTGTCCGGCGAGCGGACGATGTCGGACATTACGAAGCTGCGGCCCTATGCCGTTATGCTCAACAACAAGCGGGAAGCCTTGCCCCAGCTGGGCGTGAGCCAGGCGGACATCATTTATGAGGTCTGCGCGGAGGGCGGCATCACCCGTATGGAAGCCCTGTTTGCGACCATGGAGGGTGTGGGTACCCTGGGCAGCATCCGTTCCATCCGGCCCTACTACATCGAGCTGGCGCTGGGATACGATGCCATCATCATCCATGCGGGCGGCAGCGAAGAGGCCTATTACGACCTAAGCGCCTGGAAGACCACCCACTTCGACGGCGTGCGGGGCGGCTGGGATGCCAGCATCTTCTGGCGCGACCAGTGGAGAATGGCAAACCGCGGCTACGAGCACTCCCTGCTCACCAGCGGCGAGAACATCCTGAAGTTCGTGGCGGACTCCAACTACCGGCTGGAACACAACGAAGGGTATCAGCCGCCGCTGAAGTTCAACAACGAGAACGCGGCGAAGTTCGGCGTGGATGCCAACACGGTTACGGTGCGCTTCTCCAACTATAAGACGGATGTCTTTACCTACGATCCCGAGACGAAACTGTACATGATCGAGGGCCACGGACAGGAATACATCGACGGCAATACCGAGGAGCAGGTGGGCGTTACGAACGTGCTCGTGCTGAACACCACCAGCCAGGTGCTGGACAACGTGGGCAGACTGCGGGTCGCCACCACCGGCGGCGGCACCGGCACCTACTTCTGCGGCGGCAAGGCAGTGGACATCACCTGGGCCAGAAACACCAAGGACGATCCCTTCGAGTACAAGATGGCCAATGGCTGGGATCTGCGCTGGATGCCCGGCAAGACCTACATCTGCATCATCAATCCCTATGTAAGTACCATGGGATACGAATAAAAGAAATAAAAAAATAGTTCGGTTACGAAATACTTGTTGACAAAGGATAGCGCTTGCGCTATCCTTTGCCTTGTCAAGAACGCTTCGGAACCGAACTATTTTATTACACAAGAATCGAAGAGAGATCAAAGGGGGAATCAGCATATGGAAAAGACAAAGGATCAGGTTTTGATGGAAAAACTGCGCAGAGCGGGTCACCGGACGCGCCGCAGCCTGGGCGTCGGGCCCCGGCCGCCCAGAGGCATGGGCGGACCCCACGGCGGCATGATGGGCCCCGGCCCGAGAGGACCGATGGGCATGCCGCCCCGCAGAGGGCCGGAGGACGAGCGGGCGATGCCCCGGGAGATCGTTCTGCTGAACGTCCTGGAAGCCGGGGAGACCGGCATCCGCCAGAAGGATATCGCGGAGAATCTCGGCATCCGGCCCTCTTCGCTGTCCGAGCAGATCGACGCGCTGGAGGCGGACCGCTATCTGGAACGGGTCGCAAACCCAGAGGACAAGCGCTCTACGCTCATCGTTCTGACGGAAAAAGGGAAGGCCAGAGCCTGGGAGGTCCAGGACGACCGCCGCAAGGCAGCGGAGGAATTCTGCAGCAAACTCACAGAAGCAGAGAAGGACACTCTTATCACCCTGCTGGACAAGCTGCTGGAAAAGCCGGAAGCAACAGCAAAAGAAGAATAAACTTCGGCGAATTGCCACAAAATGCCGCCCATGTGCGGCATTTTGCTTTATAATAAAGGAAAAACATCTATTTATTTTCTGAATTGTCTTCAGGAGGGAATCATGAACAAACGCATTTTAACCCTGTGCCTCGCATTGGCGCTGTGCCTGAGCCTCGTGCCGGCGGCAGTCTTTGCCGGGTCACCCCTCAAAACCTATACCGAATTACCAACTGGCGTAAAAGCCGCCTATATCTCCATGATGGACAACGGCTTCGCTAGCTTCCGGACCATGGACGGCAACGGCAAACTGATCTCCAAGGGCGTCATCGCGCCGAACGGCAACGTTCCCGTGTTCCGGACAGCAAAAGATGACGATCCCGAGATGATGGGAGGGTCCTACGCCTATGCCGGAAGCGGCAATTATATCGTCGACCTGCAGCCGGCGATGGTCACGCCGAAGGATGGCGGCAACGCCCGTGAAGATTACCTGATCTTCTCGCTCGACGGCAAGGAAGTGCAGTATCTTACCGAACTGATCCGGTACTACGACAAACTGTCTGCAGACGACTACGTCTATCCTCACACCGTTTATTTCGGAAACGACGGTTATCTGACGGCGATCGTGGAGACCAATGAAGGGGCATTGAACGCCTACTTCATAGATTTTAACGACCTTACCCTGAAAGCGAAGATGGGAATGGAGCCCCTGTCTCCCAAGGCGGATTCGCCGGGAACCACCATCACCAGTCTGAATGACGGTCTGATCGCCTTCAGCAAATACCATGGGCAGTGGACGGGCAACGACCTGGATACCATCTACGACGCCGCCGGCTGGATCGACCTGAATGGCAATCTGAAGGTCTCCATCGACTCCGCCAAATATTCCGATTGGTATAACTTCGCTTCCGGCCGGGCCATGGTCGCAAGCAAGACCGGCCTTGAGTTCGGTTATTTCGACAAGTCCGGAAAGCTCGTTATTCCCTGCAACTATCTCAGCGCCAGCATGTTCCGGGATGGCTACGCCTATGTCCAGAACATGGACGGCCGCTATGGCTATATCGATGTCGACGGAAAGACGGCGATCCCGTTCCAGTACGAAGATGCCTGCGGTTACGGCGCCGGTCTCTTCTCCGTCGGTCACGCGGCTCAGTTCGACTACAAGTACGGCATGGTCGACAAGTACAACAACGAAGTCGTTCCCTGCACCTACGACGACATCACCCGCGCCTATGAGGATCACGCCTTTGCCATCAAGAGCGGCGAGATCGTAACGCTGTTTTTCAAGGATGACCCGGAAGCAGCGAAGGACGTCAGGAACATCTTTACGGATGTTCCCGACAACGCCTGGTATGCGGGATATCTGCAGAAGGCCTACGACAACAAGATCGTCGGCGGCACCAGCGCAGACAAGTACAGCCCGACCGCTCAGCTGACCCACGCCCAGATCATGGTGATGGTCGCCCAGCTGCACAGCAAGCAGAAGGGCGATAACTACGACTTCGCAGCGCATCAGAAGGCCGGCGCAGCCTGGTACCAGACCTACGAGGATTACTGCGTGGCGGAAGGCATCGTGCCCGCCGAGACCTTTACCGATCCCGGCCTGTTCAAGGGCCAGGAGAACCAGCCCGTCAACCGCGGCCAGATGGCCTTCTATTTCGCCCACACCCTGACGGACGACTCCTACAAGGACAAACAGGAAGCAACGCTCAGCGACATCGACGGGCACGTGTTCGCGCCTGAGATCGAGAGACTGGCCAAGGCGAACATCGTCGGCGGCTATTCCGACGGCACGTTTAAGCCGGGCAACCTCGTGACCCGCGCAGAGGCTTCCGTCTTCCTCGCCAACATTCTGGACGCGATGGAATAACCTGGCGGTATAATTCGCACAAAACGAAGTTTATGGAACACTGGATGCACCGCCCGGCCTGGGTCGAGATCGACCTGCGGATGCTGGACAACAACATAAAGACCGTGCAGTCGCGCATCGCGGAAGGTTCGCAGATGCTGGCGGTGGTCAAAGGCAACTGCTATGGTCACGGACTGAAGGAATGTTATCCGGTCTTCCGGGCCAACGGCGTTTCGAATTTTGCCGTGGCGACCCTGGACGAAGCCATCGAACTGCGGGAGATCGGAGACCCGGCCGACCGCATCGTGCTGATGGGGCTCAACCCGGTGTTCTATGCGGATGTCGCCTGCGACTACAACATCGTGACCCTGATCAAAGACTTACACTACGCAAAGACCCTGTCGGAGGAAGCCCTCCGGCAGGGTAAAACGGTCGAGGTGATGGGTGTCGTCGACACGGGCATGGGGCGCATCGGCTATCAGTGGGACGACCCGGCTGTGATCGAGGAACTGGCGGAAGCGGCGTCTTATCCCGGGCTGGACATGATCGGCATCTTTTCCCACTTTTCCAGCGAGGACTTCCCGGACAAGTACTGGAGCAGAGAGCAAAAGAAGCGCTTCGACTTTGTGCTGCAGCAGTTCCAAGAAAAAAAGGGGATGGTCTTCCCCTTGAATTCTCTGGCCAATTCTCCCGCCACGAGCCATAACCCGGCGGCGCACTACGGTCTCTGCCGGCCCGGCGGATCGCTGTACGGACGCTATCAGGGCGGGTTTAACCGTCTGGAGGGCGTCGAAGCCGTTATGACCGTAAAGGCGCTTGTGGCCCAGGTGAAGGACGTGCCCGACGGATTCTCCGTCAGCTACATGCGTTCGGGACGCACCAACCGGCCGTCCCGCATCGCCACGCTGCCTCTTGGTTACGGCGACGGGTTTCCCCGAAGCTGGGGAAACGGCAAGGGCTACGTGCTGTTCGACGGCCGCAGGGCGCCTATCATCGGCGTCATCTGCATGGATCAATTTATGGTCGACGTAACGGATCTGCCGGATGTAAAGGAGGGCGACGAAGCCGTCCTCATCGGCCGCAGCGGAGACGAAACGATCGTCCTGGGCGACATCGGCAAGGCTTGCGGCATGCTGAGCAACGAAGTCTCGCTAAATCTGCAGCTGCGCCTGCCCTACAAGTTTATAAGATAAAGCCGCCGTCCACGGACAAGACCTGGCCGGTGATAAAGCTGGCTTTATCGGATGCTAAAAATGCGACTGCCTCTGCCACGTCCTCGGGATCTCCGAGACGTCCCAGGGGCGTTTCGTTTGCCAGGGCTTCCAGGTCTGCCGGGCTATAGCGGTCGAGCATCGCCGTCTCGATAACGCCGGGAGCCACGCAGTTGACCCGGATACCGGAAGGCCCGACCTCCTTGGCCACCGCTTTCGTAAAGGCGATGATGGCACCTTTGGAGGCGGAATAGGCGGATTCACAGGAACCGCCCGCGATGCCCCACATGGAGGAGATGTTGACGATGGCGCCGGACTGCTCTTCGATCATGGAGGGAAGCACGGCACGGGTCATGAGAAAGGCCGATGTGGCGTTGCTGGCCATCAGCAGATCCCATTCGTAGTTGCTTACGTCCTGCACCTGGTTGACCCGGGAGATGCCGGCGTTGTTGACGAGCACGTCGATATGGCCGTACTGGGCCAGCACGTCGTCCACCAGGGCATCCACGGCTGTTTCGGACCGCAGGTCCGCCTGGAGGGCGTCACCCCCGATGCGCGCTGCGATGCGCTCCGCCTCCTCCTTGGAGCGGTAGTAATGGACGATGACTTTATATCCTTCGGATGCGAGCTTCTTGGCACAGGCGGAGCCAATGCCCCCGGATGCGCCGGTCACCAATGCGATTTTTGCCATGGGAAACCTCCGATCTCATTGAAATCCTACCACTTAAAAGATATACTAAAACTGTAATTTACGCAATCGACGGGAAAGGAGCAGGCGATGGAAAAGTGGATGAACCGGCCGGCATGGGTCGAGATCGATCTCAGAAAATTTGACAGCAACGTAAAACTCATCAAGTCCAGGATCGCGCCGGGAGCGCAGATGCTGGCGGTGGTCAAAGCGGACTGCTACGGCCACAACATGCGAGAGTGCTACAAGGTGCTGAAGGAGAACGACATCCATAATTTCGGCATCGCCTCCATCTCCGAGGGTATCGAACTGCGCAGCTACGGCGATCCCACAGACCGCGTGGTGCTGTTCGCGCTGGTGCCGCCGCTCTTCGTCGAGGCCGTCTGCGACTACAACATCGTGACCCTCGTCCAGAACCTGGAATACGCGAAAGCCCTGTCGGACGAAGCCGTCAAGCGGGGCATCACCATGGAGGTGATGGGCTGCGTCGATACCGGCATGGGCCGCATCGGCTATCAGTGGGACGACCCTGTCGTGGTCGATGAATTGGCGGAAGCTGCAAGCTATCCCGGCCTCAAGATGATCGGCATCTTCTCCCACCTGTCCTGCGAAGACTTCGAGGATAAATACTGGAGCGACCTGCAGCACCAGCGCTTCGAAGGAGTGCGCAAGGCCCTGGAAGAGAGAGGCGTGGACATGTCCCTGTCCTCGCTGGCGAACTCTCCTGCGACCTCCCACCGGCCGCAGCTGCACTACGGTCTGGTCCGTCCCGGCGGAAGCCTGTTCGGCCGCTACCAGAACTGCTGCGTGGAACTGCCCGGCATCCAGCCCGTCATGTCCATCAAGGCGAATATCGTGCAGCTGAAGAGCGTTCCCGATAACTTCTCCATCAGCTACGAGAGAAGCGGACGCACCAGCCGGCCCTCCAAGATCGCGACGCTGGGCCTCGGCTTTGCCGACGGGCTCGTGCGCTACTGGGGCGCCGGACGCGGCAAAGTCATCGTCAACGGCTGCTTCGCTCCCACCATCGGCAACATGTGCATGGACCAGTTCATGATCGACGTAACGGACGTGCCCGACGTAAAGGTCGGCGACGAATGCATCCTCGTCGGCTCCGACGGCAAGCTGGAGATCCGCATCGAGGAGATGGGAAGCGTCTGCAGCACCCTGGGTAACGAGATCACCTGCGGCATGCCGATCCGCCTTCCCTATAAATTCATCAGATAAGTACGAATGAAACCTATCCACAAACGGCTCCGCATCGACCCGAACCTGCGGGTCGACAGCGAGCTGCGAGACAAGTTATCCTACCGGTCCGTAGACGTGCTGCAATGGTGCGTCTACGCTGTTGTTGTGGGCATCATATGCGGCACGATCGCCACGGCCTTCGGCATGGTGATCGACGCGGCGACGGAAGCCAGAAAGACCTACGACTGGTTCGTGTGGCTCATGCCCCTGGCCGGCGTCGCCATCGTGGCGCTGTACCACGCCGCGGGCATTACGAAGCCCATGGGCACCAACCGGGTGCTGCTGGCGGTCAAGGAGGAGGAGGGCGTAGCCATCCGCATGGCGCCCCTCATCTACGTTTCCTCCATGCTCACCCACCTTACAGGCGGTTCTTCCGGCAGAGAGGGCGCCGCCCTGCAGATCGGCGGCTCCATCGCCAATTTTATCGGCCGGCAGTTCAAACTCAGCCATCTGGACCTGCGCACCATCACGATGTGCGGCATGGCGGCGGGCTTCTCCGGTCTGTTCGGCACGCCCCTGGCGGCGGGCATCTTCGCCATGGAGGTGGCGGAAGGGTCGCTGCACTACGCGGTGCTGTTCCCCTGTCTGCTGTCGTCCATCGTGGCGCGGGTCACAGCGGAGACCTTCGGCGTTCCGGCGACGTCCTTTACCGTGACGGGCTATCCGGAGCTGACCCTGCGCACCACTGCGGCGGCTCTGGTGTTCGGCGTGCTGTGCGCGCTGCTGTCCATCCTGTTCGTGGAGACGCTGCACTGCATCGACTGGACCTACGCGCATTACCTGAAAAATCCGTATCTGCGCATCATCGTTGCAGGCCTGATCGTTGCGGCGGCCACTACGCTGCTGGGCACCCGGGATTACAACGGGGCCGGCACCGAGGTGATCGTGCGGGCGCTGCAGGGGGAAGCAGAGCCGCTGGCGTTTCTGTTTAAGATCCTGTTTACCGCGCTTACGCTGGAGGCGGGCTTTAAAGGCGGCGAGATCGTGCCCACGTTCTTTATCGGCGCCACGTTCGGCTGCGTGGCGGCGCCTCTCCTGGGGCTTGACCCCAGCTTCGCTGCAGCCCTCGGCATGACCGGGCTGTTCTGCGGGGTCACGAACTGTCCCGTGGCCAGCATCCTGTTGTCCTTCGAGCTGTTCGGCGGCGACAGCCTCGTGCTGTTCGCCCTCTGCTGCAGCGTTTCGTACATGCTGTCCGGCCATTACAGCCTGTATACCGTACAGCGGCTGGAACAGGATAAGTTCCACCTTGAATAGACCCTTTGGTTTATGATAAAATAATAAAATGGAAACTCACGAAGAGTACATGCGCATAGCCATCGAAGAGGCGAAGATCGCGGCGTCTTTGGGGGAATCTCCCATCGGTGCCGTCATCGTGCAGGACGGGAAAGTCGTTGGACGGGGTCACAACACCACGGAGACGGCGAAAGACCCCACCTGCCACGCCGAGATGAACGCCATCCGCGATGCTGCCCGGAATTTAGGGGGCTGGCGGCTGCCGCACTGCAGCATGTACGTGACCCTGGAGCCCTGCAGCATGTGCGCCGGCGCCATCGTGCTGGCCCGCATCGAGCAGCTCTACATCGGCACCCCGGATCCGAAATCCGGCGCCTGCGGATCTCTTCGCAACATCGTATCCGACGAAAGACTCAACCACCGGGTGGAAGTCCACACGGGGGTCTTACAGGAAGAATGCAGCGGCCTTTTAAAGGACTTCTTCAAACAGCTGCGCAAGAAAAAGAACAAAACCCCGGAGGAACAACAAGTATGAGAAAAAGATTCCCTGCCCTGCTGATGGCAGTCCTCATCGTCCTGGCGTCCGCCAGTCTGGCGTTCGCGTCGGGCCTGGAGATCGTCGATATCTCGCCGGCTGACGGCAGCAAGGGCTACCAGCCGGCCAACATGGCAGTTAAGATCCACTTTTCCGAAGACATGATGGACGAAGATGCCATCGCGGCCAATGCGGGCAAATTCCTGATCCAGGATGCGGAAGGCACCGAGCAGCCCTACGACATCGTCTACAACGCGGAAAAATATCCCGACGAACTGTGGCTGGTGCTTCAGGGCGACCTGGCGGCGGATTCCGAATACACCGTTACGATCGAGCCCGGCGTCGTGAGCAGCTCCGGCAGCACCCTCGCCGATGGCATGACCACCACGTTCTACACCAGAAACACCCGTACCGACGGCCTCATCTCCATGGGCCTGATGGTGGTGCTGATGGTGGCCATGTTCGGCATGACCGCAAGAGCCGCCAGAAAGCAGCAGGAAGAGGAAGATCCGAGAGCCGCAGAAAAGGCGATCGAAGACAGCCTCAATCCCTATAAGATCGCGAAGCAGAAGGGCATCTCCGTAGAGGAAGCCCAGGCGATCGTAGCCAAGGAAAAGGATAAGCTGGAGAAGAAGAAGGCCAAGGCCGAAGCGGACCGCGTCAAGCGCGAAGAGATGAAGGCCGAAGAGCGCAGAAAGATGGAAGAGGAGCTGGAGTTCTTCGGCACGGACGATTCCGAACTGAAGAAGGAGCTCAGAGAGGAAGGCATCTACCTCGTCAAGGCGCCTAAGTCCATCAAGGAAGCGGGCGGCCGCATCCCCAGAAGCGTGCGCCAGCACAACGAGGCGAAGCGCAAGAAGGCCGCGGAGAAGCTGAAGAGAGCGCAGCGCAATAAGAAAAAGAAGTAAAAGAAACGGGCTGGCTTTGCGGCCGGCCCGCATTATGCCCTCATAGTTAAATGGATATAACGGAGGTTTCCTAAACCTTTGTTCGTGGTTCGATTCCGCGTGGGGGTGCCAGTGAAGGATGATCCTGGGAAGGGTCATCCTTTTTTGTAATAGAAAACGAGATATAGGACAAAACGTGTTGGTGAAAACCGCTGCAATCGTTGAAGTTTCAATGGTTGCAGCGGTTTTATCTTGTTTTGAACAAGATACAGGGTGGACAAAACGTGTTGGTGAAAATCCTCAAAT